>Ga0115011_10000073_pt1 | contig 96729 bp, 78 predicted proteins | sample TroAtlMetagenome_2_FD_88705 | JGI IMG/M metagenome (GOLD analysis project Ga0115011, IMG submission 88705) | Marine eukaryotic phytoplankton communities from Atlantic Ocean - Tropical Atlantic ANT8 Metagenome | ecosystem: Environmental > Aquatic > Marine > Oceanic | place: Tropical Atlantic... | reverse complement strand
GCAGTAAAGTTTGCCCGGTCGAATTGGTCGATGACTTTGAAGAAATGTTGAACAATAAGCAGTATCAAGATGCTTATGAAATGGCTAAAGAGCACGAGTCTGTGTTGGGCGCTGTTTTATCCGCTGGACTAGCAAAGCTTTCCTCAGGGTACGAACAGGCTTTGGAAGCGATGCAGGAGATCGGTGAAGAAGAGAATATGAAGCTTGAGCATCGCCTGAGCTATATGGCTTTGATCGGCACGCTGTCGCCAATGGTCGGACTTTTCGGTACGGTTCACGGTATGATCAACTCCTTCCAAACCATCGCTACTGGAGGTTCAACTCCGGAGGCATCCGAATTGGCGAATGGTATTTCGACAGCGTTGTTTACCACCTTGATCGGTCTGGCGATCGCAATTCCTGCGATTGCTGCTTACAACATTATGAAAAACCGAGTGGCTCGACTGATGCTGGAAGTTGGCATTTTGAGCGAAAATCTCATGAGTCGATTTCAGGGCGTTGGACAAAAGAAGTAACTATGAAAATCGTTAAGAAACACGATTCGGGCATTCTTGAGGGTGATTTGACACCGATGATCGACATGACTTTTCAGTTGATCGCGTTCTTCATGGTGTTGATTAACTTCACTCAGAGTGAATCGAATGATAAAGTGCAGCTGCCTGATAGTGAACTTGCTAAGCCTCCGGAAACCGTTCTTGAGAATTACCGGATCATTCATCTTGGGAAAGATGGAACGGCTGTGATGGGGACTAAGGAAGAGAACTATAAGGGTTTGCGAACTACTTTGGATCTGCAATATCGTCAGATCCAGTTTAGCGGTGAAGAACCAGCGGATACGACGATCGTTATCCGTGCCCACAAGGACGCGAAGGGCGGAATGGTTCAGGAATTGATCCAAATCTGTCAGGAAGCAGGATTTGAGAGTTTTGCGTTGCGTGCCGAAGAAAACGTGAATAATGGCTTTAAGTATATTTCACCGGTACCAGGAGGCTAGTTGATATGCAAATCAGAAATGCCAATAAAGCCGGTGAGAAGATCGAACTTCAGATGACACCGATGATTGACATCGTGTTTCAACTATTGGTCTTCTTTATCATGACGTTCAAAATCGTTTCGATGGAGGGTGACTTCAATATTCGCATGCCAGCAGCGGCCCCACAGGCTGCGCCGCCAGAACAAATGGAATTCCCTCCGATGAATCTCTATTTGTCTGCCGATGCCGAGGGGACTCTGACAGGGATTCAACTCAACGAATCGCAACCAACCTCGTTTCAAGCGTTGAATCAGGAGATTCAGAAATTGGTTGGAACTGACAGTGGTCCGGGAGCGAGAGAAAGTGCCGAAATCGAGATTGGTTTTGATTATGACCTGCGATATGAATTTGTCATTGGAGCAGTGACAGCGGTTTCCGGTACGAAGACGACTACTGGTGATGTAGTTAAGCTTATCGAGAAAATCCGTTTCAATACTCCCGAAGCTCCCGAAGCTCCCGAAGCCCAATAAATGCCTAATTCGGCGACTAGTAAACAGGACCACTTGAGGAGGTGAATCTTCGAGTGGTTTTTTTATGCGCGAGGATGAAACTCGGCATGTATTTTCTTTAGTCGCGTTTGATCCACATGTGTATAGATTTGGGTGGTGGCAATACTCGCATGCCCAAGCAATTCCTGTACCTGTCGCATATCTGCTCCACCGGCAAGCATGTGGGTCGCAAAGCTGTGACGCAATGAGTGAGGGCTGATTTCTTTTGGAGCTCCTATACGGGCGGCATATTTTTTGACCAGTTCCCAAACAGCTTCACGACGTAGTGGCCTGCCCCGACGACTAAGAATCACGCGGCTAGGCTCCTTATCAGAGACACATTCGGTGAGCATTGGTCGTTCTGTTTGCATGTATTCGGTAAGTGATTTCACAGCTCGTGGAGCCAATGGGACAAGTCTCTGTTTACCACCTTTACCATGGTACCGGCAGTAGCCAGATTCCAGATGGAGATTGTTAAGTGTTAGGCCGACAACCTCAGACGCTCGACAACCGGTAGCGTATAGCAACTCAAGTAATGCTTTGTCTCGCAACGGAAACATATCTTTGTTGCATGGGGCGTTTAGTAGCTTTTCAACGGTACCGACGGTCATTACATGGGGAATACGTTGCCATAGTTTTTGGCTTCCAAGTAACTCGGCCACGTTTTTTGAAAGGATCCCTTCCAGTTGTAAGTATTTGAAGAACACTCGTAACGTAACAACATTACGAGCGATACTACTGGGGGCCAACTTGCTTTTCTTAAGGAAGACAACGTAATCCCCTAGTTTTTGGATGCTGATTTGTTTAATCGATCTTCCACCGAGCCACTGTTGAAAACGTTTAAGGTCATGGCGATAGGCGAGAATGCTGTTGTCGGCTAATTGGCATTCATTGCGCAGATATTTCTCAAACTCCTGAAAGACAGGGCGATTGGCTTTCGGCGATCTGTTTACTTTATCTCGGCGGCGTTTTAGCAGTTTACGCATGAGCGGTGGGGAAATCTTGGAATGGTGATAATTGGATCCAATATTAGCAGCCTGTAAAGCCTACTAATGTTGGAGTCGGCATCTCCTGTTGTACATCTGTATTCATACGTTGTAACCGGTGATTCAAGATTACGCTCGTCTTTTGTTTGTATCGATTATTCCGGTTGGGAGGATAGAATTTTGATGGATGATACATGGAGAGCGTTTGGTCTGTAAACTTTCGGTTTAATCAGTCGAAAAAAGTAGTACAACTAGTTTGTTATTTACTCTGGTGAATTCGCCGCTATGAAGATCCTTGTCACTGGTGCCGCCGGTTATATAGGTAGCCATACTTGTCGCTTGTTGACCGAAACGGGTTGTCAGGTCGTCGGTTATGACAACCTGTCTCGTGGACACCGTATAGCCTTTGAAAGGGCGACAGGTGGTGGCACCTTCGTGCAGGGAGATCTTCTCGACACCAAACTGCTACAAAAAACTCTGAAAGAGGAGGCAGTTGAAGCAGTCGTTCATTTTGCAGCCTTCGCCCTGGTAGGCGAATCTGTTGAGTATCCGCAGAGGTATCACCGTAATAATGTTGAAGGATCGTCGAGTTTACTCCGGGCGATGCATGAAGCAGGAGTTCAGCGATTGGTCGTCTCTAGTACGACAGCTATTTATGGTCAACCGGAGAAGATGCCAATTTGCGAAGACACCCCTCCTGCTCCGATTAACCCGTATGGACAATCGAAGTTGGAGGTCGAGTATCTCTTGCAGGAAGCCTGCGAGCGAGATGGTTTAGGGTTTGTGGCCTTGCGTTATTTCAATGCAGCCGGAGCAGCGCCAGATGGAATGCTTGGTGAAGACCATGATCCGGAAACTCATTTGATACCGATTGTCTTTCAGGTGGCTTTAGGCCAGCGTCAGAAAATCTATATTTTTGGCGACGATTATCCTACGTCTGATGGTACGTGTGTCCGGGATTACGTCCATGTTAATGATTTGGCAGACGCTCATCTTAAAGCATTGAATACACTCAAGCCGGGACAAAGCATTCAGGTGAATCTTGGTTCGGGAGTCGGCTCGTCTGTTTTGGAAATTGTCGAGCATGCGAGAAAGGTGACAGGGCGTGATATTCCAGTTGAGGTTGCAGCTCGCCGATCGGGGGATCCTCCGAGGTTAATTGCAGATAATTCCCGCGCGAAAAAAGTACTTGGCTGGACCCCCGAATATTCCAGTTTGGATTCGATTTTGACGAGTGCCTGGCGATGGCATCAACGTCATCCACAGGGATATGAAACAACCTGAAGGCCTTTGCAGGTTAGTAACCCAAAGGTTTAGGTCCACTTTTTTGGTTGTAGATTGATGCAAGACTTAATCATAGAAAAACCATATCATTTTGTGCAGCCCCCGAGACGGAGCTTTGTTCTGTGGGTGGTTGCGGGTTTGCGCCTGTATCGCTGGTGGTTGAGGACCTCTGAGGGAATCTATGAGTATGAAGTTCGAAATCAACATTTGATTCAACAATCATTAGATGCGGGCGACAGCATTTTGATTGCCAGCAACCATTGTCGTAATGCAGATCCGATGGCTATTGGTGAATTGCTGTATGTCGTTGACAGTTACGCCTACCTCATGGCCAGTTGGCACCTTTTCAATCAGGACAGGTTTAGTGCATGGATGATCAAACATCTGGGCGCATTTAGTATCAACCGGGAAGGTATGGATAAAAAAGCGATTGGTTTTGCAATTAAAACGTTGGTCGACGGGGAGCGAATGCTGGTAATTTATCCTGAAGGCTCAGTTTCCAGAAGCAATGACTTCATGCATCCTTTTTTAGACGGTACCGGATTCATTGCGAGAACAGCTGCAAGGAAACGCGCAAAGTTAGCTGGCGAGAGAAACTCCGGTAAGGTCATGGTGCATCCAGTCGCCTTTCGTTATCTGTTTGTAGGCGATTTTGATAGCTGTTGCGAGCATACTTTGAATTTGCTAGAGACACATCTGAAGTGGGAGCCGCAGACGGACCTGCCTTTACTCGAACGCATCGCCAAGGTCGCAGCTGGTTTGCTTTCTGAGCGGGAAGTAAAGTATCTAGGACAAGCTCAGGAAGGCGAATATTATGAACGAATCAAAGCTCTGATTGTTCATATCCTTTCCAAACAAGAGCAAAAATGGAAGGGGGTAGTGCAAACGGGAGATTATATTGCACGTGTAAAGTCGTTGCGTCCCATCATCGTGCCGGATCTCGCTAAAGGTCATCTGAAAGATGAAGAAGCGGCAAGTCGACGGCAGGATCTGTATGATCTTAATCTTGTTCAGCAGCTTTGTTACTACCCGGTGGATTACCTCTCAGGAAATACGGGAAAAGTAACAGCAGAACGTATCATTGAAACCCTCGAGCGTCTGGAAGAAGATCTTACTGACATGATCACGATGCCACGTCGCTTTAAGCTGGTTATCGATGTGCTCGATGCTGTGGAAATACCTGCTGAGAAACTACCGCGTGGTGCAGAGAATGATCCGGTGATGGACGAAGTACGAGATCGTCTTGAAGCGAATTTGGCTTTGTCCGCGGAATTGATGCCGGCTTATGAGCCAGAGCTTGAGGGTTAAACTTGGCCCAGAACAATGCGAGGATTGCCCGCATGATCTTGTTGAATGTTGACGTTTTGGTAGCGATGTTCTTCCAGCAATTGCTTGAGACCTGAGGCTAGCATAGGGCTTGTTTCGAGAACTAACCAGCCGCTTGGATTTAAGAGAGGCTTTGCTTCCGGAACCAGGCGTTGATAGATTTCCATCCCGGTGGGGCCGGACGTCAATGCTAAGAGAGGTTCATAGTGTTTTACATCAGGACGACACTGGACGAGCTCAGAGTCACTGACATAGGGCGGATTACTAACGATGATATCAAAAGCTTCCCCCTGAAGCGGAGCGCAAAGATCACCACTGCGGAATTGAATGCGATCAGTGACGCCGTGGGAATGAGCATTTTCCTGAGCGACAGCCAATGCGGCCTCCGAGATATCGGAGGCGACAAACTGGCTGTGCTGCAATTCTTTGGCTAATGTAATAGCCAGTATTCCACTACCTGTTCCAATGTCGGCAATTGTGCCGGTCTTGGCTTTTTTACTTTTGGCCAGATCCAAAATTGCCTGGATAGCCTCTTCGGTATCCGGTCTTGGAATTAACGTGTCCTTGGTGACTTTGAACTTAAGAGAAAAAAACTCTTTGTGGCCAACCAGGTAAGCAACTGGGCATCCGGCAGCACGTTCTTTAACCAGTTTGCGAAATGTAGCGCGAGCCTGATCGCCAGGATCTTCTTCGAATCTTGTATAGAGCATGATCCGTTCACAACCAAGCACGTTCGCCAGTAGGATTTCAGTGTCCAGACGGGCAGACTCGGAACCATTTTCGGTTAAGTACTGGTTGGTCCAGTTGATCAACCGGCCAATGGTCCAAGAGTTGTTGTTAGCTTCTGAAGTGTTCGTTTGTGACATGACGTGAGGCTGAAAATCCATTGCAGCCGGGGGGATGAATTTAGTCGTCGAGTGAACCCATTGATTCACGCAGTTGATTTCGATCATGGTCAATCAGTAGGTCAGAAACCATTTGCAGGTTACCTGCCAGAATTTGATCGAGTTTGTAAAGGGTGGCGTTGATCCGGTGGTCGGTCAGCCGGTTTTCAGGGAAATTGTAAGTTCGAATGCGTTGGCTACGGTCACCTGATCCTATGAGCGATTGTCGTTCATTCGCCCGTTTTTCATGTTCCTGCTGACGAAATAACTCATAAACACGAGCCTGTAGTATTCGAAGGGCCTTGGCCAGATTTTTGTGCTGGCTTTTTTCATCCTGCATCGAGACTACGATCCCGGTTTCGTAATGTGTGACTCGCACTGCGGAGGCTGTTTTGTTAACGTGCTGTCCGCCCGGTCCGCTCGCATGGAATATGTCTTTTCGATAGTCATCGGGTTTAATATCGATTTCGACATCTTCTGGTTCGGGCAGGACGGCAACGGTTGCGGCGGAGGTGTGGACTCGGCCTTTCGTCTCGGTGTCTGGTACACGTTGGACACGGTGCCCACCACTTTCATAGCCAAGTTCCCGGAAAACACCATCGCCTTCAAAGGTAAGAGTGATTTCCTTAAAGCCCCCCAACTCTGTAGGACTGGCTTCCATGACTTCGACTTTCCATCCTTTGATTTCGGAATGTCTTTTGTACATTTCGTATAAATCGCGAGCAAAGAGAGCCGCTTCGTCTCCACCAGTGCCGGCTCGAATTTCCATCACGCACCGAGTACGCGTGGCATCTTCTCCACCAATCGTCATATCCAGCAGTTCGGCCCAAAATCCTTCTCGGCGTTCAGTAACGCCAGGGATTTCCATTTCGGCCAATTCTTGTTCTTCAGCATCATCGCTAGCGGCCATTTCCTTTAGCTCGCCCAGCTCTGCCACAACGTTTTTGAAATTCCGGTAGAGTCCCGCAAGTTTTGCCAGCCCCCCATGCTCCCGGGCCACGGCGGCGAGTTTGGATGAATTCCCCAGAACTTCGGGATCCATCATCATCCCTTCGAGTTCTGTAAAGCGAGCGAGTTTTTCTTCGAGCATTTCTCGCATGAGACTGACAGTCCTTGATGTTGTTTTGAGTGTTTATGTAGTAGGGCTATTATGCCAAAGTAACTACTAACAGCCTAAATGAAAAACGCAGTGATCAGCAAGGCCGATCACTGCGTGATATGACTATTCAGTGACATGTCAGAATAAGGTGACGACGCCACTTTCTATAAAAACTACTTCTTCGTTCCGTAAGAACCAGCAGCAAATTTGTTCTTGAACTTTTCGATGCGTCCGGCCGTGTCCACGAACTTCAGCTTCCCAGTGTAAAACGGGTGGCATTCAGAGCAGATGTCGATTTTCAACTCGCTACGAGTACTACGAGTGGTGAATGAGGTCCCACACCCACAAGTGACACTAGTTTCGACGTAGTCAGGATGAATGCCTTCTTTCATCGTTTAGTTCCAATGTTTCAGATTTGGTTGATTTGTTTATTTTAAGGGTGATTTAGCTAGCGAACCCTTACCGTGACCAACAAATATCGATGGTCAAACAACTGAATATAATCCGAATATTCCGTTTCGACAAGAACCGCTATTGAACATTAAGAATTATATTCGATACCAGTCATTCTTCTGTAAAGGCTTGTTTTAACGCTTTTGTGCGAGTTGCTGGAAGAGGTCATAACGAGCCTGGATTTCGGTCAAGCTATCATTTCCAAATTTTTCGCAAAAGGCGACTGCGACTTCAAAGGCGACGACATTTTCGATGATGATGGCAGCGGCTGAGACAGCACACACATCAGATCGTTCATAATTAGCGACTTCTTTTTCTTTTGATTCCAGATTGATGCTTTCAAGTGGCTTGCGAAGCGTACTAATTGGTTTCTTAGCCGCTCGAACAACCAGTGGTTGGCCATTAGTCATTCCCGCTTCCAGTCCTCCAGCATTGTTTGTCGGTCGCTCGAAACCCAGAGTTGGAGAATCCTTTGTTGCTGCGTTATAGGTAATAGGGTCGTGAACTAGAGATCCCGGACGACGGGCAGCTTCAAAACCAAGTCCGATTTCAACACCTTTAATTGCCTGAACAGCCATGACAGCCTGAGCAATCTTACCATCGAGCTTGCGGTCCCATTGGGCATGTGTGCCAAGTCCGAAAGGCAAGCCTTCAATACGCACTTCGAGGACACCTCCGAGTGTATCTCCATTGTTCCCTGCTTCGTCGATCCGTGCGCAGATCCCTGCGTCCTGTTCAGGATTCAAGGAATACACTTGACTGGCTTCACGATATTCACGTAGTTGTTCGATATTTCCCTCTTTGGGATCGATTACGATTCCACCTAGCTCGGATACATAACCGATGCATTCAATCCCAAATGGCTTGAGAATTTGTTTTGCGAGTCCTCCAGCTGCCACCCGTACTGCTGTTTCGCGAGCACTTGCTCGTTCCAGGATATTTCGAATCGAGCCCAGATACTTGACGGCGCCTGTTAGATCACCATGCCCAGGGCGAGGGCGTTCCAGGTCCTTCATCCGTTCCAGTTTGTAGTCTTTATTGATGACTTGTAGCGTGACCGGTGAACCCATGGTCGTGTTTTTCCAAATACCAGTCAGAACTTCGACTTTATCCGTTTCGATCTTCTGACGGCCTCCACGACCGTAACCACCCTGGCGCATTTTCAGGTCATAGTTGATCGATTCCAGGTCTAATTCGATACCTGCAGGGAATCCATCAACCAGCGCCAAAAGCGTTTTGCCGTGCGATTCGCCTGCTGTCCAGTAACGTAACATATTCATGTGTTCTCAAAGAGTTCTTACTTGGTGTATTGGTATTACTTCAGTTTAACTTGAGTGGTAAATATCGGGTAGGTGCGTTAAAACTGAAGCCTTGGGATAACTGCACTTCTAAAGAATCGGACCATTTACATGGCAGGCGTCGCAGAACGATTGAAAAAGCGCTGGTTTCTTGTTTCTTTGGTCGTCGTTTTTACGATGGGCGTGGTTTTTAATGAGCCGTTAGCCGGCGTACCGGAAATGAAGCAGCTTCGATCCGGTATCGTCTTCGTCGTTCTTTATTTGATGGCTTTACCATTAAGCCTAAAAGCGATTAGCTCAGGGATTCAACGCCCCAAAGGTACCGTCCTTTCGATCGTGATGAATTACGGTCTTCTGCCCATGGTGGCATACGGGGTTTCATTGGCAATTAATGACCCCCAGGTAGCTCGGGGTCTTCTGGTTGTCGCTGTTACTCCCTGCACACTTGCCTCCGCATCTGTCTGGACTCGTAAGGCTGGCGGTAATGACAGCATTTCAATCTTGGTAACATTACTAACCAATTTACTATGCTTTCTGATCGCTCCCTTGTGGTTAATGTTTTACTTCGGCTCAAGTGAAGGGATGGAGAATATATCCCTACAGGATATGGTTGTTAAGCTGGGGGCATTGGTCGTTCTGCCAATGGTTTTAGCTCAGCTGACACGCTTACACAAACGCACGGCAAACTGGTCAACGGAGAATAAAAAGTACTTCAGCATTGCGGCCCAATGTGGAATCCTGTCGATGGTATTCATGGGGGCGATTAAGGTTGCTCCGGAGTTGATTGCGGCCGGTACCGACGAGGGAGTGACATTGGTGCTGGTAACCGTTACTAGTGTTCTGGCTGTTCACTGCTCGGTCTTTTGGATTGGTCTTTACACTGGGAAGATGTTGAAATTAGCTCGCGAAGATTACATTGCGGTTGGCTTCGCTGGTAGTCAAAAGACACTCATGGTTGGCTTGCTCATCTGTATGGAGTTGAAAGTGCTTGTTATTCCGATGGTGCTCTACCATGTATGCCAACTTTTTGTCGATACGATTTTTGCAGATCGCTTGGTAGAAGAGACAAGGCGTTTAAGTACGCAGGAGCCTGCTACTGAGGCGTCTGGCTAAACCTAATCGTTAACGACTGAGAGCTTCGCTTAGTGTTGCTGATCGGATGACAGAGTCAGGACGGTCGCCCAGAATAGGACCGTTTTGGTGACGTAGGATTGTCCCGACATACCCCCCCTCGGTTTCACCACGTAGTGTAAACCCAGTCGGATCCCAGGTGAATTCACAATACAGAGATTCGTAAGGGACAGATTCTTCCTGAAGGTCACCCAGCCAGCGTAGTTGCAGCTTGGAGGCAAGTTGAGGCAGCCAACTCCGATCGATGGTGCCCTGCCCCCCCGTAATCGTTCCCTGCAGCCGTTCCCAATGATTGCTATTACAGATGGCTCGATGAATTCTTAGTGTTGCCTGTCCTTCGATTCCATTCTTGTCAGGATGTCGCAGGATCTTGCTAAGTTCGACATGTTTGATTTCCCCGTCTGCTGCAAAGTCGACTTCGGATGTAAATTTTCCAGGATGGTATTTACTGATGAGCTGGCCATTAAAGGTCGCCTGTTCCCCGAGATCGATTTGTAGAGGTAAGGCCTCATCCAATGTCGCCAATTTGATTTCATTATCATTGGTTTGTAATAGTAACGTGGAGACGGTTGGGTAATGGTGCGTGCGAGTCAGTTGAAGTGCGCATGGTTGCTGTTGATTACCCCAATTCACGGTAAATCTGGAGGACTCAACAGATAATTCTATCTGCGCCGTACTGTTGTTGAGCTCATCGATGGGGAGATCGTTGAGAAGTGTTAGCCCAACCTTCACTTTGAGTTGATGCTCTTCGGAGATAACCAAAACATGTTCATTCCACCAGTTCATCCAGGTGACGGGAGTGGTGTCAGGGATTTGTAGTGTGTGGATATTGAGGTTGGTTGATGAGTTGGAGTAATCCACGTGAACATGATTTGCTTGGCAGATGAGCTGATTGGATTCTCTGTCACTAATGCGGACATCTTCGAGTGCATATTCTCCGGGTTGCAGGAAGTGGATATAGCCAATTTCAATCTTACTGTTGGTGATCTGGCTTAAGTCTTTGATCCATTGTCCCCGCAGCCATGATTGACCAAGATCCGTGTGACGCAGTATCAGTGTGCCTCCAATGAGAACGGAGGGTAAGAGAATGCCAGCTGCAAAGAGCAGACGATTGATAATACGTTGGCGTTTGTGCTTCATCGGATCCAACTTTGTAGCTTACAGGTACGGTGTGTACCTTCAATAAGATGCCAAAGAATAGCAAAAATCGCATCAGCGAATCAAGAAGAACAATTTTAGTCGAGGCATTACTTCTTAATGGTCAGCGTCACTTGTTTCGTCGGATGAATTGACGGTGTCTTCCTCTGCCGTCGGTTTGGCACTCATTTCTGCTAAGGCAACATGTTTCCCAATTCCCGCAATGCCGGCTTTGTATCGACCCCATGCGATACCTAGTAGGATCCAGTTGATTGCGACGACAAGTACTACCGAGAAGATGGCGCTGGCGGCATTTTCACCGGCACCGTAAGAGTGTAGGCCAACCGTCGCATTATCAGTGTCTGCCAGAAGAGGTAAACCAAAGTTTACTCCTACCCAACTCATCATAATCATGGAGAAGCCTGCAATCGTTCCGGCGACCATCCCAAAGTTGTTTAGCCAACCGGCAAACCGAGCATGTAAAAATGCTAGATAAATCAATAGCGAAATCAAAGCCCAGACTTCTTTCGGATCCCAGCCCCAGAATCGTCCCCAGGATACGTCTGCCCAAAGTCCGCCAAGGATTGTTCCGATAGCTAATAGCAATACAGCGACCTGAATAGAGCGATAGCAGTACTGAGCAAGTGAAGCACATTGTTCTGGTGGACGAAATGCTCCGCCCTCCACGTTACCGGCAGGTGCACGATATTTTCCAAATATGTAATAGCAAATGGAAATATTGCCAAGGCCAAGTGCAAGTCCGCCGGCACCGTAACTGGCAACAATGGTTAGCACATGAATTGTTAGCCAGAAGTTTGAACGTAAGACCGGCTGCAGAGGCGAGAAGTTTTCACTTACAATCTGAGCATCTGCCGCCTGAAGGTTGCTTAGTAGCAAAACGAGCCCACCGATACCGGTCATGAATGTACCGCCAATACCGAAGAAACGACGTTTGTGCATTTCGTCGAATGCTTTTTTTGAACTAGTCTCGTCTCCTTTGCGACGGAAATAGTCCTGTAGAACGAGTGCTGGACTCGAGACCGTGGCCAGGATAAAACGGGGGAGCAGCCACAAAGTCAGTAGTAGGCAAATCATGCCGACAACCCATACTCCGATACGGTTCAAACTACTCCAATCGGACGGCCAGAGTTCCATATAAGGTCGTCCACCATCTCCGTAAGGTACTTGAGTTAGGAAATGGAAGAGGGCGAAGATTAACACGACACGAAGCACTGTCGACAGATAGCCAGCGATGTTCCATATTCCAGGCTTAAATCGACTTGTTTGTTGTTCCGTAAGATCTCGGGCTTCATTGAAAAAGGGGATGTTCTTTAGGAAAGGAGCTGCGTTGAGTCGCCATGAATCTTTGATGCCAGTGACTGTGATTGGTGTTAAAAGGAACCAGGCAGCTAGTAAGGATACGATGAACGGAACGAAAATAATTGTTTCGTACATGTTCGTGACGGGAGCCCAGCCCGTGATTGTCACGCGCAAGTAGAAACCATAGACAGTCCATAGCAGGCCAAGCATTAGTGTTAAGACACCCAGGTAAAAGAAGGTGCGTTTAACTTTCTCTGCTCCAAAAGACATGGAGAAAGCGATCAGAGCTAGAAAACTGAATATCGCGGTGTATTGGAATGGCTTGCTGTCGTTGTATTTGATCTCTGAGAGTATCTTGCTAAATGCTTTGCCTTCCGGATAGGCAGTATATTGCATCACGTCTTGATCACGATTTGTAGAACTCAATGTTTGAGAGATTGCCGCATCTCGTGCTTCCGTGGCCTGAGGTCCAAGTGTTTGTAAGGCCTTCAGGAAATCGGCTTCTGCTTCAGCAAATGCGAGGTTGTCACGCGAAACATAAGCAGTTGTGACCGCTTCCCAACTCGATCGTACGCGATTGATACTGGTTTCATCCATTTTGGCCAGCAGACCGTTCTTGAGTTGGTCGGCAGATGGTAGTGTACCGTGGAGCACTGCCTGAAGACTGATCCAAGGCTGAGTATTACTCCCTTCATCACGATTTTTGGCCAGCGTGTATGGATTCGATGAAGGAACAACTAACATCGTTTGGCGATTAGCATAAACAGCTTCCTGGACTTGAAGAGCTAACAGGTGGAATTCATGCGCTTTATGTTCCATTTCCCGAAAGAGTGATTGGAATTCTTTTAACTGGTCTGGGGATAATCCAGCAGGTGAGTCGGAAAACCCTCGGCCGGTGTCGGCAAAATTAGCTTCGAGTTGTTGCGTGTAATAACTAAAAGCGCGTGCATCTTCGGCAATCGCTGCAACGGTCATGCGTTCCGGAGAAGTGGCCGCTCGAATATCTTCCCGATCCGGAAGAGGAAAGCCTAGAATCTTGGCGGATCGGAATTGCATTAGCTGCGAATAGACTAATGTTTGTTGGATGCTTTGAGCTAACAATTGCCCCGGAGAAGGCTGCCCGGTTTCTGAAGGTGGTTGACCTCCAAAAAGTTCAGCCAGTCTGCTGAGGCGATCGAAAAGAACCTCCTGCTCGTCATTAGATTCATTTAATTGGTCGACGATTTTACGCACAACGGTACAAAAAGCCTTGCGGTCCCCAATGTCAGCGATCTGTATATTACCCGTGAGCGGTGAGTCTGCCTGCAGCGATACACCCCGGAACGTGTCTAGCCGTCCCAGCACCTTTTCAAGGTCTGTAAATTCAGGTGAGCTCAGATTGTCACGGTCTTGGAGCCATTCCTTCAGTGACGGGGAATCTTTAAGTTGAGCCGGCGAGACGTATTTATAGGTTAAATCTTCAACAGGCACACCGATGACATCTCTTACATCGTTGTGATTAGCATAGATGAACGGGACATGTTCCCAGCGTTCCGGTTCGGTCATCCAGCTAAGTACGATTTCCGTTGCTGACCATTTCATTTCCGATTCTGGAAACAGCGTAGCCACTCCCTGAAGTTCCTCCGTTTGATATCCGTTGGGGAAATATAACCCTACATTGAGCTTTACAGACCCTCGGGTCGTGTTGCAAATCTGCTCAAGCATTTCCTTGGCATAGGAATCAAATGGCTTGATGCGTCCCTTATGAAAGACAGGTACGCTTCGAAGCTCATCAATAGTAATTTCCTCGGCGGCTGTGTTCTGCACGCTTACAGCGATTGTCAGGAGAACACAGGAGAGGATTGAAAGTAGTTTGCTGAATCTCATGGAACTTACTTTGGGGTGATGAATGAGGCGGGAATGGATTGAATTATTCATAGTCGTCATTCTTTACGGAGCTTGACTCTGGAGTGGGTGTGGCCTTTTTCTTCCGAGTTTTGAAGAAGTAGGCCTTCATATAGAACATGATGGCGATACCAAGACAAACAATTAAGCAACCAAAGTTTCGAATTGCCCGTCCCGGGTCGCGATTGACTGTGAGGACTGAAAGGTAAAGGTCTTCTTGTTGAGACTCGGACGGGATGACCCGCTCGTACTCAGGGTCACCAGGTTTCCAGGGACCGCTAAAGCTTTCCTGAAATAGCCGGTAGCCGTGACCGTTGGTCGGGCTGTCGAATTCAACGGGGGCATTCATTGTGATGTAAATGTCGTGTTGATAGGAGGCCGACTGATTCCAGTAATAATTGCCCTCGTGAAGCTTTAAGCCGTCAGCCAGATCGAGGCCTTCCGCAGGGATTTCGGTAATATCACCACCCGTAGCATTGCATGACATGAGGTGGTGAGTCCGATGCACGGTGCCCGTATGGTGTCCGATGTATCCCTGTCGAGGTTTTTCAGCAGTAATGTAGGTGAGCCGACTGGAGTTCGAGTCGTAGGTGATGGACGTGGCAAAGGTATCGACGTCTAGCGTGACGATGCTACGCGAGTTCGCCTTGGTCGCAGCAGATTCCGGAATGGTTGATTGCATAATGCGTCCGCGTGTTGTACTACCCACTGCGTTTGGATCACGCTCGGCCCAAAATAGAAGTGAATTTCGAGTGTCGACGGCTAGTGAGGTTGGACGCTTGAGGCCTTTGATGAGGCCAATCTCCATCTCACGCCCCTCGAAGTCTGCACGGCTGATTTGACCAGCAGAGGCATTTAGCCAATAGAGCTTGGAATGGGAAGGATCAGCAACGATTTGTACGACGTCGCCAGGAGAATGGATAATCCTTGTCGCCGACTTACCAGTCGTTTGAACACTCTGGATTACGGAGGTGCCGCCCGTTTGATCTATCCAGAATAGCCTCCCACCTTCCAGAATCAGCCCTCGTGGATTATTCAGAAAGGCGTTGGTTGCTTCCGCTCCGGTCAACGCTCGTAATTTCTCATTGGTCACAAGCTTAGTGGTTTTCTTTGTTTCCAGATTGGTAACGTTGAGTGTGCGTTCGTTACTGTCGAGCCAGTACACTTCATCACCACTAATAGCAAAGCCGCTGACCGAGTTGTGAGGCATGTTTGGAACGGCATCCTCGGGGTTTGCTCTGACAGGAATCCCCATGCTTGTGGCCTTCGCACCTGGTTCGCTAATCGTCCAGATTTCTTTCGTGTTCTTCAGATCGACGAAGTCCACCCAGCTCGAGTAATGAGAAGCCTGGCTTGTACCCGGGTCAAGTTTACGTTCGAAGTCCTTCAGACGAATACGGAAGCCGATGTCAAATGCTTCTGTAGGCATTGTCAGGACGAGGGAATTTCCCGCTTCTGAGTCATGAATGCGGATCTGCTGATCAGCTTGCTGGCGTTCACCGGGGGCTCCAACGAATGCCCGGATCCAGTGTTCTCCTTCAAGGTCTCCCCATTTTACTTTGACTTTGGCGCGAACTTCTCGCTGGACAATTTGAAGATCGCGGTTAAATGGTAAGGCTGCTGCCGCCATAACCGGCTTGTTCGAACTGATGAAATTTGAGACATAGAATTTAAGTGGATTGCTGAATTGTGGCATTTGGAATCCGGAGACAGCAGTTTCAGGGGAACCACTCGTTTCTACCGGTAACGGAATGGTTAACTCATTGGTGCGACGATTCCAGTAACGATAGTAAAGCTTCTTGTCGGTACTCTGAAGAAATTCAATTCGTGAATAAACCTCTTCCTGATTCGCATCGGGTCCAAATAGCTGGATTTCTTTGCTGGAGAAATCAAACCAGTAGGTCCCATAGATTTGATTGTCATAATCGTACACATTGTGATGTGGTTTGTTGGCGAATAGCAGCACGTCGCGGCCGTGAACTTTACCTGCTTTGTCGAAGGCTTGCAGGTGAATTGTTGGAACAACCGGCTCGTCAGCAATCTTCTCAGAGAAACCATACACGGTCCCTTCCGCATCGGGGCCAAGCTCGGAGACGTCGTTCCACAGGCCACTTAGTCGTAGGGTGTAATCGGTGTCATTTAATTCGATCGTGTCACCGACCTGATAATTGTTTAGCTTAATGTGATGAATCTTGCCATCGAGACTGATGGTAACCTGCCCTGCTGTTCCAAGCTCACCCTGCGGAGCAGCTTCCAAAAAGGCCTTTTGGTAGATCTCATCAGGTGCGATCCAAAGCATGACTTTTCCGCCTCCAGCCTGCATCGGTTGGCTGAAGCCATAGGGATAGATGTCTTCGTAGAGTTCGGCAATTGAATCAGGTAAAGGTTGGATCGAGACGGAAAAGGAGTTGGCGGTCCCGGGCGGGAATTCACTCGGCCGTTCTTCTTCCCGTCCCGTCTCTTCATCGAGATATTTCTCAGGCAATCCACCGACAACCATTTCGACTCGTGGTTCTGATGAGAGTTGTGAGTTTGCCATGAACTCAAGCACTTCAATCCTGAGTGACTTTCCGGTGCCCGGGATTGCGGAGTCGATCAGGACTGTGCCAGAGCTGGCTCGATTCGCTAGCTTGAAGATATGTCCACTTGTCCAACGAAGGCTGTTCTTAAGCAAAGCCTCGACCGGATCGTTGTACGCCACTCCATCTTTCAGGCTGTAACCGAATTGGGTGTCATAGTCTTCCCAATTAAATGGCCCCGCTCGAAAGGGTACCCTTTTAAGAGTCTGTGTGAAGTCGTTGTGGTCATGAGCTGAATTTTCGTCGTGATCCTCTTCGATACTGACATCGAAGAATAGGTTTGTGCGATCAAATGCATAGCGTTCCATCCGACTTTCAAATACAGGAATCTGAGCGTCGATACCGTAATGTCTTCCGATGGCCGCTCCGATTAACAATGTCAACAAACCAATGTGAGTGATGACGAACCCGGTTTGATGTCGTTGCCAGGGATATCGAATCGCCGCTGCACAAAAGATGTTCACTCCCAGCAAAATGTTAAGACCATTAAACCACCAGGTCTTGTAGACAAAGTACTGAACAACGGGCGTCCCATAAGCCGCTTCAACAAACGTGGCATAGCCCAAAGTAAAAGCCATAGAAAAGATAAGAATCACTGCCAGCTTAAGAGAGGCACATAATTCGTAAGCCCACAAGACAGACCGAAGAGCACGAGGTTGATCAGGAGAAACGAGCTTTGGCTGGGCCATAGGTAACTTGACTGGTAGGAGGGATTGCGGCGGAGTCCACGCTTGTATCAAGCGTGTTTTGTGGCTTTAAGTGAGTGTCTGACTTTGTTGACTTATGTCGGTAAGCCAACTGGAATACATTATAACGGCAGGGGTTAGAGCGGGTAGGCACAACTGTGGTGAAGCCATTAAAAAATGATATCCCGAGTTGTAGGGACTGGGGTACATCAGAGTCCGGATGTGAAGGTGAAAAACCTTGTTGTGGACAGGGGGGGAATGGCCTGTCGCGGCTCTCGTCCTGTTAATTGCGAGGTAAAACAGGGCTCGTTCGCGGAACGAGATCGACGAAATTCCAGCTTATTTGCCTTTTCCGCGATCTAGAATCCAACCAACGATGATCACAATAAAGAACACGCCAAAGGCAACGCTAGGCCATAGCCAAGGCTGCGTCGCGAACGTTGCACCACTTTTGAAATTTGTGAAAATGCCGACGACATAGCCAGAAACCACTTGAGGCGTTTCAGAGTTGTGGCTCCAGATATTCCGAACTACGTCAACCATCAGAAAAACGATGGAAAGCTGAACGATGAAAATCATGAACAAACTCATGACATTGAAGAAGCCGTAGGAGCTCTCTTCCAGTTGAGGTCCTGCCGTTGTAGCGGCTGCCAACATATCACTTTCCATCACCGGCTCAGCGGCTTGTTCAAATCCCTGAGGCGTACCCATGGGAGCACCAAATGGATCAGCACCCGGTGCTGCGGCAAATGGGTCGTTTACTGCCGGATTGCCAAAGGGATCCCCTGTTGGCTGAGGGGCAAATGGGTCAGCTGCTGGTTGCTGTGCAAAAGGGTCTGCAGCGCCATCGGGCGCGACCATCGTGGCAGCATCGTCTCCAAAAGCCGCTGAATCTGATATGGCGATCACTTGAGAGCCACTGTCCGACATGTCGTTGTCAGGAGTGCCACCAAGCATAAATTCTTCATCAGCATGCACATCGCCGGCCTCCGGCAGTTCCAGAGAAACAGAACTGTCACCAGCCAGATCAACGGCACCTTCGAGTGAAATACCACTGTCTTGCGGGCTCCCAAGGTTCACACCACTATCTGACGCCAGATTATTGTCACCATTTTCAGAGCCAGTTTTTAGAAGCGAATCATCGCCACCCAGAACTAAGTCGTCTTCACCAACTTTAAAGTCAGCACTCTCTCCGATGGCAAATTGAGTATCATCTTCTGCACCACCCCCGAGATCGATGCTGAGTTCGTCTTCTGCATTTACATCCAAGGCATTCTCGCCGACAGCGAAGTGCGTTTGGTCGTCGGCTTCGATTTCTCCCTGATCATCAAGATCGAGTGAAAATTCATTCAGTTCGTCAAGATTAAAGTCGCCACCTGCGGCGAATTGTGTCTTGTCATCTTGGTCGACATCGCCATCACCCAGGTCGAGCGAAAGTTCATCACTGTCGTCTAATTCAAGTTCTAGGGAATCAGATAATTTGAGGTCGCTATCGTGAGCACTTGCACCGCCTTCAAGTCCAATAATGGGCCCACTTCCACCGGTATTTGCTGAATTCGGTTCTTCATCGACAAGCACGGAATCGGCATCATCGGCGAGATTATACTCGTCACCGTCTCCATCACTTCCCAGGGTGATACCATTCATATCGGCAAACCGTTCAACTTCGTCCCGACGAAAGACATAGTTGCCGTCAGCTTTGTTTCCATGTATCTCACCGGTACCAGCTAACTCCTCCAAGCGTTGAGGAGTTAGGCCGAGCAATTCAGCAGCTTGATTTAGGTTTAGATCTGCCATGATAAAACACCAGTCGTCTAGATATGGTGAACCTGTTCCCCTCCCTGGGGTACAGTCTCACCGTCTTGCGCATATTATTACCTGTATTCCTGTTCGGTATTCTGACTGGTCAGGCTTTACATTTTGTTCCCAGTGTCGCAAGCCAATTTCTGCGGCCTTGCGACTCGTTTACTGCTGCTGGATGAGTTGTTGTATTTCTCTTGGGGAAGGTGAACCAGAATTGAACTCATCTAATTCGAAATCCCACCGAGCGTTTCGGGCACTCAATAACCTGATCTTCCCCGACCCTTTTTGGATCAAATAAGTGCAAATCGCCTTGTTTTTAACGTCGATTAAAGTCATTTGCTGCCCTTCCTCGCCAGCAAATGAAGACATCAGCAGGTAGTTGCCGCTTTGGATGGCTTGGCCGGGAGTCTGTACTCCGAGCCGCGTACCGACGGGATTTTGGGCATGAGTCGCAGGTTGTTGGCTACCAACAATTCCTAAAAGCATCAAACCGATACAACCGATACAGATTACCCATCTCCTCAGTATTCGGGACATTTTCTCTCCTTAGAAAAACTTGTCGTGCTCTTACAGCCTTACGGCTTCGTTCAGTAAACACGTCATTCCTCCCCTCCATTCTAGGCATGTGCCGGAATTGTTCAAGGAAATGAAGACTGAAAGTTGCTACAGGGTGGGAATAGGCATGTTCACGAAGGGCATGTTAAATCCCGGGGTCTGCATTTATTTGAAGAACCCCCAGGAAACGATTCCCTGGCTAATCTTCCCAGATCGTTACCTAGTGCACAGTTTACGGGGCTTGGAGGCTGATCTGTGGAAAACTTCACGCTTCCTTACCCTGCCTGTTAGCAAGTGATCATTGGTTCGTAAGGCGATCAAAAAGAGTAAAAAAAAGTGTATAAACTGTGACGATTATGCCGAATTTGACGATGTAAGCCTGTCTTGTGCGATTGAGCGTGGTTCACGTTCTAATTACTGCATAATGACTCAAATCCGGAGGATGAACATTGTCTCGGCCTAAAACAAATTCGGTTATAAACATAGTCTGGAGTCTCGGCTGGCCTTTGTTGTGGGGAGCGGTTCTTAGCATCACGTTCTACGAACTCCTTAACGGACCGTTGGATGTTGAAAACCATCCGTTATTGCATCGATATTTTCTCGGGCATCCGATTGCCATTGCGACAACGGTCATGTTTTTTGTGGCCATGGCTGCTTTGATTCTCCGTGGAATAAATTTGCTCGGCCAACAGTTGGTGCTCAGCACATTGAAGCTTCCCGAAACTGATGCTCAATGGAAACAGGAAGATCGTGAGCAGGCCAGCCAACTTCTAACGCAAACTGAGTCATGGTCGCAGCGAGTCGCCACCAGTTATTTGGGAATGCGCCTCACAGATCTATTGGAGATGATCCGCAGTACAGGTTCAGCCGCCACGCTCGGCGACGAGATGAAGTATGCTTCGGAGCGTGATGCCGACCGACAGTACGAAGGGGCCTCACTTGTTCGAATCATTATCTGGGCGACACCAATGCTTGGGTTTCTAGGTACCGTGATGGGGATCACGCAGGCATTGGGCGATCTGGCCGGGCAGCAGATTGGAGATGATCTTAATGGAGCTATGCAGGGACTTTTTAGTGGTCTGTATGTGGCATTTGACACGACTGCCGTCGCACTCACGTTATCTATAGTCTTGATGTTCTGTCAGTTTATGTCTGATCAGTTGGAGTCTCAGATTCTGAGTGATGTAGACCAACGGGTAGAGGATGCATTACGTAGTCGGTTTAGCGGGAACACCGATGGATCGTCTAGCTCATTATCGACCGTTGTTGATGAGCTGGTAAAGAGGCAAGCTTCCCAATGGTCTGACGCGATCCAAAATATTCAAAAACAGTGGCAACAGTGGACTACTCAGCAGGGAGAATCGATGGGCGATGCGATGTCTCTGGCGATGATCTCCGCAATGGAGAAACAAACCGAATTGCAACAACAGCAATGGCAGAAATGGCAGGGTTTGCTTCAGGATAACGTTCAGTTGTTAGGGGTAAATCAGGAAAAGATGAATCAGCAGTCTGAGTTGTTAGGCCGTGTGGTCGAAGCTACCGGTGAAGTTGCTTCTTTGGAGCAGGCGTTGAATTCAAATTTGAATCATCTGCAGGAGACCCGGCAGTTTGAAGATGCTGTGATTAGTCTTTCCGCTGCGATTCAATTACTTTCAACACGAATTACCGGCGAATCCAAACCGCTTGATCTACAAGGCGGTACGACCAATCGCGGAAAGGCAGCATGACTTTCAAACGGAAACGACGCCGTCAGGGACTTGCCCCTTCCATGTTTCCATTTCTGGCGGTGTTGATTTGTACAATGGGGGCGTTGATTGCCGTGCTGGTCGTCGGTGTGCAGCAAGCTCGTGTCGATGCGGCACAGGATACCCGAGCTGTAAGTCATGAATATGAGCAGATTATTGAACGAAATGATGAACGGCAATTGGAGATTGCCAATTACAAGTGGCGGGGTGAAATACTTAAGTCAAAACAAGGTGAGTACCAGGGCAATATTCAGGAGAATCGTCTTCGTCTTGCCCAAGTGGAAGCTCACATCCGAGATCTTGAAGGACGCTGGCAGAAGCTACTGAATAAGTCGAAAATCGTCGCAGACCAGCGTTCCGTTACGACCGATGGTCAGACTGATTTAGAGGACGAGCTTGCACAGCTACAACAAGAAATTTTTACAGCGAGAACTGAGTTGGAACAGGTTCGCGCAGAAACACAAAAACACGAAAAATCATATGCCATTGTTCCTTATCAGGGAGAGCATGGATCTTATCGGCGCCCGGTGTACTTGGAGTGTGTCGCAGAAGGGGTCATTATTCAACCGGAAGGTATTTTGATTTCACAGGCTGAGTTGGACGGACCCTCTGGTGTGGGGAATCCACTCAATGCTTGTTTGCGTACGATTCGAGAATTTTATGTTAAGCATACCTTGGATGATCAGGAATCTCCGTATCCTTTGTTGATTGTAAGAGCCGAGGGAGTAATGGCATTCGGGAAAGCACGACGGGCCATGGCCGACTGGAAAGATGAGTACGGATTTGAATTAGTTTCCGATGACTTACCGCTTGTCTTTCCAAATCCTCAGCCAACTCTTTCCGGTGAACTCAAAAGAACCATCGCTCTGGCGAACGATCGTCAACGAGCTTTGGCTCTGGCAATGCCCAGTCGGTATCCCGTCCAGTCGAGGGTTAAGCCCGGACAACCGGTGGATACGGTATTTAATACAACCACGGCGCAAAGTGACGGGTTTGGTGATGGGCAGGAGGCGTCAGCGGATCTGGGAATCCGGCCTGGCACTGGCGGGACTGGTGAAGTGGCTGAAAACACAGGCGGCGAGTATTCAAATCGTGAGGACACCGAAAGTGGTGATATCGGTACTAGGTTAAATGGGACTGGAGTTGCCGGCGGTGCTATGCTCACTCCACCCGGTGGTGTTGGTATGCCAGGGCGTCCGCAGGGATGGGCTCTCGAGGATGATCATCGTGGACCAGCGATTACCCGGCCAGTCAAAGTGATTTGCGAAGCTAGTCGACTAATAATTATGCCAGCGTCGGGCGAGCGCGGGAAACCTGTTGTGGTTGAATTGGGAACGACGGTTCAAGTTAGCATTGATCAATTTGTAACAGTGTTACATGAGCATATTGATCGATGGGGGATCGCTATTGCTGGAGGACACTGGAAGCCGGAATTGAAAGTGGAGATTCAGCCTGGAGGTGAAGCCAGATTTAAAGAACTGCAATACACGATGTATGGCAGTGGAATCAATGTCTGGCGGCACACGGATTAGATGAGTAAGCGAGCAACAAGTGAACACGGTATTGGTGGTCTGGACTCGTTTCAGGACATCGTAGCCAATCTGGTTGGCATTCTTATCATTCTGGTGATGATAGTGATGATGCGTGCGCGTGATGAATTGGCTCGAAGACCGGAAGAAGCACCGCTTCACGAAGTGTCAGTTGCCGAGGTTGACGAAGCTCGGGCCATGGCTACCGGAGTGGAAGACAACATCCTTGAATTGGATCATACAATCCAACGGCAGGAATTCGAGTTGAATTATCGCAAACGTGAGCGAGACCGAATTCTGGAGTCGATCACTCGTGCAGAACTGGAATTAAAGAAACAGCAGGAGTCCATGTCTGCCGAAAGCCAGGCTAATATTGAAATGGCTTCGCAGTATGAAGTGATGAGTAAAGAGCTTGGTGAATTGATCAGGAGTCGTCAGGTTCTTAAACAGTTAGAACCGGATGTGCACGTGATCGAGCATATGCCTACCCCCATGGCCAAGACAGTTTTTGGCAAGGAAATTCATTTTCGATTGGACGATGGCCGGATTTCTTATGTACCGTTTGATCAGCTTGTGGAACGGATGAAACGCGACGCTCAGAACAAAGTTCATAAATTGCATAACCATCCTCAGATCACCGAGACGATTGGTCCGGTTTCAGGTTATCGACTGCGATACGATCTGGGATATACCAACGATGTTGTCAAAACTCGTTCTGGCTCGCGTTTGCAACAAAAAATAGAAATGTTGCAGCTTGAGTTGATCCCGGTGCAGGCCGTATTTGGTGAACCCGTCGAGGTCGCTTTGGCTGATGGTTCCCAATTCATGCAGTATATCAAACGTACAGTACCTGATACGACGACAGTCACGATTTGGGTTTACCCCAATAGCTTTGACCAATTTCGCAAATTCAAAGCAACTTTGTTCTCGATGGGATACGCATGTGCTGGGCGACCTCTGCCTGCGGGGCTCTATATTTCTGCGTCACCTCACGGAACGAAATCGGTTCGTCAGTAGTTTTGCTGGTCAGCGAGGCCTTAAAGTTGTTCCAGGCCATATTCTATAGCGTTCACGATTTGAGTGACCTGTTCGCCTGAGATGGAAAGCGGCGGCATGATGACCAGAGTATCTCGTAGAGGTCTTAGCCACACGCCCTTTTTCCGTGCCGCCAGACATACTTTGGTGCCGGTAGCCAATGCTGGGTCGAGTGGCATTTTGTTTTCTTTGTTGGCTACCAATTCGATGGCCACGATAAGTCCCCGTTGACGGATGTCACCCACCAGAGGGTGATCAGCCAGTTTGTCGGCTAATAACTCAGAAAGTAATTGGCTCTGGATAGCGACATTGTTCAGCGTGTTTTCTTCTTCAAAGACATCCAGAGAAGCAAGAGCCGCCGCAGCAGCTAATGGGTTGCCGCCATAAGTGTGTCCGTGATAAAAAGTTTTCATGCTTTCACCTAGAAAGGCATTCCAGATTTCTGTCGTGGCGACGGTAGCAGACATTGCGAGATATCCACCTGTAATGCCTTTAGCCAGACATAATATGTCCGGGCTGATCCCTTCGTGGTCGCAGGCAAACATGGTTCCGGTTCGTCCAAAACCGACCGCGATTTCATCCGCGATCAGCAGAACATCGTATTTTCGAGTGAGCTCTCGTACACCGCGAAGATAACCGGCTGGTTGCATGATAAGTCCGGCAGCTCCTTGGACAAGCGGTTCCAAGACCATAGCCGCGACCTGTTCGTGGTGTGCGGCGAGAGTCGTCTCTAATTGTTCGAGGTAGTACTGCGTGGCATTCTCTTTCGTGACTCCCGCAGGAAGCCGGTAGGTGTTTGGGTTTTCGACACGGATTACCTTAAACAGTAATGGCTCAAACATTTCATGGAATCGAGCGACCCCCCCGACGCTAACGCTGCCGAGCGTGTCACCATGATAGGCCGAGCCCAACGCGAGATAGGTGTTTTTTTGGAGCTTGGGGTTTTCCCGTTGATGCCAATATTGGAATGCCATCTTGAGACCGACTTCCACACTGCTAGCACCGTCACCGGAAAAAAATGTGTGCTCGAGACCGCTGGGGGTGATCATGGCAAGACGTCGGGCTAATTCGATCGAGGTGGGGTTGGACATTCCCAATGACGTGACATGGGCAACTTTGTTTAGTTGGGCACTGATTGCAGCATTGATTTTTGGATGGCAGTGACCGTGAACGTTACACCAAAGGCTACTTACCCCATCGATCAGTTCGTTTCCCTCAACGTCTTTGAGAATACATCGATCGGCTGATTCAATAATCAGAGGTTTATAGTCACGCATTTGTGTAAATGCATGCCAGACATAATGCTTGTCCCAACTGGCATATTGTTCCCAGTCAGGTGTAGAGTTGTCTGAGGTCATCTTTGAAACCTCGCTAATCTCACAATGCGATGGGGAGGGAAGTTACATGTTTTGAATGATGTCGAGGCAGATTTGTCGGACTTGCCCGGGATTGACATTGGGATTTTCTTTTTTAGCCTGCCCGATGAGAGCTCCGACGGCTTTTTCGTTTCCACCTTTGACATCTTCTACCACTCGTTGATTTCGTTCAATCAGCATTCGACATAAGTCTTCTAAAGCTCCTTCATCGACCCGCTCGATTCCTAAATCTTCAACAATATCAGCCGCAGACTTCCCAGACTCCAACATGGCCGTGAAAACGTCTTTGGCTTTTGAGCTATCTAAGTCTCCTGCTTGAATAAGCTTTAGTAGTTCGGCTAGTTGGCTGGGGGTAAGCTTGAAATCATCGATGCTGACTTCCTGATCTTTAAGAATTCGAAGGACTTCCCCCTGTACCCAGTTGCCTGCCAGTCGGTGATCGCCACAAGCTTCTGCAAGTTCCTGGAAGTAGTCGACGAGGGCTCGTCCCTGATTGACGATCACTTCGGCAGTATAGGTAGAAAGGCCAAAGTCTGATTGCAGCCGTTGGCGTAGACCTGCCGGTAATTCACCAATACCGCTGCGTACTTTTTCAATCTGTTCGTCGGTGACTACCACGGGTACCAAGTCAGGGCATGGGAAATAACGATAATCAGCCGACTCTTCTTTTTCACGTTGTGCGCGAGTGACTTGTCCTGAGTCATCCCAGCCCCTTGTTTGTTTTGGAAGTTCCCCCAGTACCTTGCCGGTTTCCTGCCAGACGTCGTATTGTCGCCGTGCTTCATAGATAATCCCCCGCTCCACACTCCGGAAACTATTCATGTTCTTGATTTCCACAATGGGTGTGGCAATCACGCCATGGTCGGTTGGAATATGTAAGTTTACATTGGCATCACAACGCAGGGAGCCTTCCTGCATATTGCAATCTGATACATCGAGATAAGTTAGTAAAAGTCGTAATTCCTGCATGTAAACTTTGGCTTCTGCGGCACTACGCATATCCGGATAGCTTACGATTTCCAGCAGCGGCGTTCCTGTTCGGTTGAGATCAATACGACTGTCACCTTTACCGGCAGCCTCGTCATGCATGCTTTTACCGGCATCTTCTTCAAGATGGGCGCGTATGATGCGTACTCGGCGAGGTTCGAATTCGTCTTTGGTCGACTGGATGTCGAGGTACCCTTCTTCGCTCATTGGCAGATCGAACTGACTGGTTTGATATCCCTTTGGGAGGTCCGGGTAGAAGTAGTTCTTTCGATCCCATTTGGTGAACTTTGGAATACCGCAATGCAATGCGAGTGCCGTTTTCATACCGAGGAAGTATGCTTTCTTGTTCATCACTGGAAGTGCACCGGGCATACCCAGGCAGACGGGGCAGGTTTGTGTGTTCGGTGGCTTGCCGAACTTGGTGCTACAGCGGCAGAATAGTTTGGTATTCGTCTTTAGCTGGACGTGGACTTCCAAGCCAACCACAATTTCATAGGGAGCGTCACTCATGAAAGCTCTGGCCTCCGTGTGTGAAAGTCAGTGGCGTTCTGGAACATTTGTGCCGCTCGAAGTAATTTTTCTTCTTGGAACGGAGCGGCTTGTAATTGCAAACCAATCGGAAGTCCGCTTTCCGTGAATCCGCAAGGAAGTGAGATTCCCGCAACCCCTGCGAGATTAGCAGTTACGGTATACAGGTCCTCGAGGTACATGGCCATCGGGTCACTTGTCTTTTCTCCCTTGGCGAATGCCGGATTGGCTGTGACTGGCCCGATAATCAGATCCACTTCACCAAAAGCATTGTCGTAGTCCTGACGGATCAGTCGACGTACTTTCAACGCTTTCAGGTAGAAAGCATCATAGTATCCTTCACTGAGAGCATACGTTCCCAGCATGATACGGCGTTGTACTTCCGCACCGAAGCCCTCACTTCGTGTTTTACGGTACATGCGAACAAGCGGGCCTTCATCGCTTCCGTCTTCTGCCAGTTCGGCAAGTACTTCGGCATGATCGGCACGGTATCCGTGATGTGCACCATCATAGCGAGCAAGGTTACTCGAGGCTTCGCAGGGAGCGATGATGTAATAGGTTGCAATGCCATAGTCTGCGTGTGGCATTTCGATGTTTTTAATCGTGGCACCTAGTGATGTGTAGGTGGCGATGGCTTGTTTGACCGCCGCTTCGATCTCAGGGTCGATACCTTCTCCAAAATGTTGATTGACAACACCCAGTGTTAGACTCTCAAGCGGTTGGTGAACGCTCTTTGAATAAGCCGGGACCGGTGTATCCACAGAGGTGGAGTCGAGTGAATCATGGCCGGCTAAAACTTCCATGAGCAATGCGGTGTCTTCCACGGTTCTGGCAAGTGGGCCGATTTGATCGAGGCTGCTGGCAAAGGCGATCAGTCCGTAACGGCTAACGCGACCATAGGTAGGTTTTAGTCCAACGCACCCGCACAACGCAGCGGGCTGACGGATGGAGCCGCCGGTATCTGTGCCGAGTGACAACGGTGCCATATCTGCCGAGATGCAAGCTGCTGCTCCACCACTACTTCCACCGGGGATGCGGGAGGTGTCCCATGGGTTTTGGGTCGGGTGATAAGCGGAATTTTCTGTGGAACTCCCCATGGCGAACTCGTCCATGTTTGTCCGCCCCAGAATAACGGCGTCAGCCGACCGAAGTTTCTCGACTACTGTGGCGTTGTAGGGAGGTACAAAGTTTTGGAGCATCTTTGAGCCACAAGTGGTGGGAGTATCTTTAGTACAAAGAATATCTTTAATTGCTACAGGAACTCCGGCAAGTTTGCCGAGCGTTTCACCTATCTCACGTCGGCGATCAACTTCAGCTGCTTGAGTGAGAGCTGTTTCGGATTCAACCCGTAGGAAAGCTCCGACTGCCGGCTCAATCTGATTGATTCGACTCAGGTAGGCCTGCGTTAATTCAACACTTGTTATTTCACCAGATCGGAGAAGTGCTAATTGCTCGGTCGCAGTTTTTTGAATGATTGACATGTTGTTTCTCAATGCCCGCTTTTCGCTGCGGTTCACCACATGGGGCGCTGTTATTCTCCAAGGACTGCTGGAACAAGAAAGTATTCTTCGTCATGCTTAGGAGCGTTTTTCAGGACTTCTTTACGTGACAGGCTTGGTCGCGATTCATCTTCAGCCAACGCATTTTGGATATCTAATGCATGGGCCATAGGTTCCACGTCTTCGGTGTTTAATTCAGAAAGTTTGTCGACGTATTGAACAATTTGAACCATGTGCTTGGTTATTTTTTCCAATTCGGCTTCGTCAAACTTGAGTCGGGCCAGTAGGGCAACTTTCTCTACATCCTGACGAGTAAGTGACATAGTCTTTCATCCTGTTTATGTAGGAATACGAAAAAATCCCGAAACATACCTCCGGTCTGATTGATCAAGACCGGTATGGTGCGCCGCTGGCGGACCAATTGGAGTTTCGGGAGTTCGTTTTTATAGTGAGAAGCGAAAAAAGATTCCGTTTCCCGATAGGTTAAACCTCAAACGGTTTAACAGCAACTGCCTTACGAATTAATCCGCCACGGATGCACTGCGTGCATACAAGCATGCGTTTGTTCGTCCCGTCTGATTGGGCTACGCGGATTCGTTGTAGGTTAGGCTTGAATTTACGGCGCGTGATACCAGTGATTTTGGTACCAACACCACCTAAATACTTAGCTTTCCCCCGGGTTTCCACCGAATTACCGAATTGTGGGGCCTTACTGCAAATTTCGCAAACTCGAGCCATGAGTTGCAATCCTCTAAAAATGGTTTTGTCTATACGACCAAATTTTATACAAATCGAAAACGTAAGTATAACCGGATAACCAGTCTCTGCAACGGGTTGCTTTGCTCTCCGATCGCTGTTTGACGGTGATTTTTTATCGACTTCAAATTCGAATCTTTACCCTTTCCAGTTGCCTACATACTCGCATCGAACATTTTCTGGGGATAAAATTGGGTAATGGCTGAGATTACTGATCGTTCTGTCAAGATTTGTGCGATTTCGTCCACAACAAAGACAGTCCTGAACTGACAGGTGATTTGAGGCCCCCTTCCTTTGCAAAGAAAGTTCCGTTGGATGACCCCGTTTCAAAACCTGACTTCACGTAAAATGACACTCAAACTAATACTGTTTTTGTTTCTTATCTCCAGTGGAAGCCTGGTGCATGCTGCTGAACTTCTTACCTATTCAGGACAAATGGTCGGCGAAAAAGGAGATCCTGCCGCTACGACAAAGCGATTTACTTTAGCCGCAGTACGTGACGGCCGTAACGAAGGTGGGATTTTACATTGGATTGTTGTTGAAGATGGCCGTGGTGCGATCCCTTGGCCTCATAGTTACGGTTCCTCTCAATGGATGGACGGTAATGGGCTCAATCTTCAGGCTGCAACGGCCTCTCGAAATAATCCCCAGTTGCTTTATAAGAATGAGGAATTGAAGGCCTTTGTCGCCGTCGCATTACCCCAACTTGCTGATGGCGAGAAACTCAATGAGGAGTCGATTTGGAAACAAGGTCCGGTGACTTACCGCGTGACAGAACGACAATCTGTGGAAGGACAACAGACTTGGCGTGTTCTGGGTTTTACGAATTTTGGTGTCAAACGTACTTTCTGGGTAAATGATGAGGGTTATATTGTACGCCTGCGAGAAAATGTGACCATCGGCCGGGGCGACAGATTTGATCTCGAATACGATTTGAAAAATGTGGAAAAGTTGGATGATAATGCTCGGGGGAAAGTGGTGACAGCCTTTGATGTCTTCAATAAATTTCGCACCAAAGTTGACATCGAAAAACTGGAGAAGGAGATTGTTTGGGATGACGAACAGTTAGAAGTATTTCGCGAAGATATTGATCGCTTAGAATCTGTTTCGGTTGATACACCATTAAGCGCTGTAGCCCGCCTCGCCCAGACAGATCTAAAAGCGCAAAAGGGGCGTAGTGGCGGTGTCGCAACTCTGATGACTCGTGCGATTGGCAAGGTTGTGGAAGAACCAGGGTTTGAGTTATATCGAGGCAGTGATTACTCAGAGGATACTTTGATTGGTAACATCACGGTCCTGCATTTTTGGGAATATCGAAGTAGTCCTTTAGAACAACCTTACGGGCAGGTTGGTTACCTCGACTTTCTCTATCGCAAGTACAAGGAAGAGGGGGTTAACGTGGTGGGTGTCGTGTCCAACGCTTTATTGGAAGATCCCGCCGAACGCTCCCGAGTGCGAGTTAACGCCCGAAAGTTTGCATCGTTTATGAATCTTAGTTTTCCAATTGTGGCTGATGTAAAAGGTTATATTGGAAAGATTGGTGACCCTCGAGGTGCCGGTGCTAAGTTACCGTTGTTTATTGTGCTCGACCAGAAAGGTCGGATTGTGCACTACAAGGCAGGCTATTACGAAGTCGATCGCGATCTCGGTCTGAAGTCACTTGACAGCGTCGTCAAAGAACTATTGGAAGCCAAATCGGAATAAGAACGTACCATGAGTAAGCTTTCCAAGGAACGTCTTGAAACTTTACTGGCCGGCCTGCCCGAGCCATTTTCCCCTCGGCTTTTGGCGGCTGTTCGATTCGCAGTGGAAGCCGGGCAGCAAACGCTTGAGCGGTTTTGCCAGAATGATTTGCAGGTGGAAAAGAAAAATGATCGCTCTCCTGTTACGGAAGCAGATAAGAATGCGGAATTGCTTTTGCGTCAACGGATTCAGGAAGCTTTTCCTGAAGATGCGATTGTCGGAGAAGAATTCGATAATTTAGATGGGACTTCGAAGTATCGCTGGATTGTGGATCCGATCGATGGTACGAAGTCGTTTATTTGCGGAGTGCCGCTTTATGCAACGCTGGTCGGTGTTGAGTGTGATGGCGAGAGCAAGATCGGTGTAATCTTTATACCAGCTTTGGAGGAATTGATTTTCGCTGAGGTTGGTATTGGTGCCGGGTATGTGCAAGGCGACGGAGACTTTACTGTACCACGAGTCTCTACGACGGTGAGTTTGTCTGAAAGTTGCTTTGTAACATCCCAGGTAAGCACTTTTGACGAAGTGGGTCGGGGGCCGCAATATCGGGCATTGGAAAAGGAAGCCTACATTACCAGAACCTGGGGAGACGCCTACGGGTATTTGTTGGTTGCAACTGGCAGAGCCGAGGTCATGGTGGATCCGGAAATGAATCTTTGGGACGCGGCAGCCATTCTTCCAGTGATGGTCGAATCGGGCGGAACGTTTACCGACTGGAACGGAAATCCCACCATTCATGGTGGCGAAGGCATCGGAACCAATACGGCAGTGCTTCAAGAAGTATTGACCACGATCAAAGCTTAGAAATCAAATAGCTCTTTTTGTGATCAGACAGTTTGGGAGTCTCGGTCTTCTGCGATATTCTCCGGGTCGGCTGCTGGCATTACGGTCTCTTTATCCGGACTATCTTTATCTTCGTACTTAAACGAATAGACTAGCAGCAGAAACGCTCCGCAAACTAGTAGACAGTCTGCAATGTTGAAATTGGGCCAAACGTAATCCTGGTAAGTAAAGAGAATGAAGTCACGCACACCGTAGGCATAGTCCGGGTGGATCTCATCCCCGTGCCACCAACCCATCCGGTCGTAAAAGTTACCGAGGACTCCACCGGTAATGCACCCCAGGCAAATAGTGAGAAACAGACTATTCCAGGCTCCTCCACGGATGAACCAAATTAGAATGGCGATGAACGCGATGACTGAGAAGAGAGCGAAGACACTACTACCTCCCTGCCCCATGCCAAACAAGGCGCCTTGATTGACTGCAGTTTGGAATCCGAAGAAGTCTTCAATGACCCACCAGTCGACGCCGATTGTCTCGTGGGGCAGTCCCAGTTCGGCAAACATGTAAGACTTAGTCCACAGATCAGCGACCAAACCACTAATGCCAATGGTCAGAAAAAGTTTGAGGCGTCCTGCCAGAGTCGGAGCTGAATTGTTCTGTAGGGAAGTCAGCTCGTTTTGGTCATCCATGCATTGTCGGTTTAACCACCTCGCTGGACTTGATCAGCACATTTTACACAGAGTGCTGCATATGGAATGGCGTTTAATCGCATTTTGGGGATTTTCGATCCACATTGCTCACAGGCACCGTACGAACCTGCTTCAATCCGGGTTAATGCACTTTCAATCTGTTCGAGCACCTCTGCTTCATTGGCCATCAGTGATAAGGAGAAATCCTGCTCATACTGATCGGATCCCATGTCCGCCATGTGATTCGAAAGTGTGGAGCCACTACCGGCTGCAGGGTTCTTGTTTAGTGCAGCATCGGCTAGTCCGCTAACATCACCGCGTAGTCGTGCACGCAGTACTGTAAGCAGTTGTTTGAACGGCTTCGATTCCCGTTTTGTCATTGCATTTTTAATTTTTGCCATTTTTTCTTGCGGTGTCTGTGATATGGTTTAGGGCGAAAACAACAGTGTGATTAAGATCTCATTGTCGCCAACTGTAAATTTGACTCTTTCAAAAAGAAAATTGTAGGAATGCGAGCAATACCTGTCAACTTTCTCAGGACTAGAATTAGGATGGCTAATACAGGGGTTTGCTAATTACTTCTTTGTGAATTGTGGTTGATGATTTAAGGGCGCCATTTTAGACTGTATTTTTAGGTATTTGAGATAATCTAAGGGTGTTTTGGGCGATTTGGCTTTAACCATATGCCTTAATCATTTAGAGATAATCAAAATTTGAAAAAGTTGGATTGCCGTCGTGATTTTTAGAGACGCAGCTTATCAGCAATGTATTCATCCGGACTGTGGACAACAGTTTGGCATTGAGCAGGTTCTAACAGGCTGTCCCAGCTGTGGAAGTTTGCTGGACGTTAAATACGACTGGAATACTGCTGGTACTCCGACTGAATGGTCATACTATCAGGACAAATGGGCACGTAAGTCTGACCCTTTAAACTTCAGTGGCATTTGGCGTTTTCACGAGCTTTTACCATTTGCTAATCCTGAACACGTTGTGACTGTTGGCGAAGGACAGACTCTGCTTCAGCGAGCTGACTTCGTCTCCAAATATGTCGGTGTGGATTCGGGAAATCTGTTCCTCCAGTATGAAGGGATGAATCCTTCGGGGAGCTTTAAAGACAACGGTATGTCTGCGGCATTTACTCATGCGCATAGTGTCGGGGCTGAACGAGCTGCCTGTGCATCAACTGGAAACACTTCCGCTTCTCTGGCAATGTATTGTGCGGTAAGCCAACTTATGAAAGCGGTCATCTTCATTGGCTCGGGAAAAATCGCTTATGGAAAACTTTCGCAAGCGCTTGAATACGGTGCTTTGACGGTGCAAATCACCGGAGATTTTGATGATGCGATGCAACGTGTCCAGGAAGTTTCTAAAGCACTAGGTATTTATCTTGTCAACAGTATTAATCCTTTCCGTCTCGAAGGTCAGAAGTCGATCATGTACCGGGTCTTGGAAGGGCTGGGTTGGGAAGTGCCTGATTGGATCGTTGTACCAGGTGGAAATCTTGGAAATTCCAGTTCCTTTGGTAAAGCCTTTATTGAACTGAAAGAACTTGGATTAATAGAACGTGTGCCACGTCTGGCGATTATTAATGCTGCCGGAGCTGACACCTTGTATGAGTTGTATGAGAATCGTGGTGTCCGGTGGAATGATGGGCATATTGATCGTTCCGCTTTGCAAACGTACTACAACGAACTGGATGCATCTAACACGAAAGCATCAACCATTGCCAGTGCGATTGAAATCAATCGTCCCGTTAACTTTGATAAGTGCCTGAGAGCGTTGGACTTCTGTAATGGTGTTGTTCGTAAGACAACAGACCAGCAAGTGCTGGACGCTAAAGCAAAAGTTGGCGCGGGTGGCATCGGGTGTGAACCTGCCAGTGCAGCCAGTGTTGCCGGTGCTAAACTGTTGCGTGAGCAGGGAGTGATCGCTCCGAGTGATCGTGTCGTTTGTATTCTGACCGGCCATCAACTAAAAGATCCAACCGCGACCGTTGCCTATCATACAACGGATCAGGATAAGTTTAATGAAGTGTTGGGGGTACGAGGGGTGAGCCGTGCTAATTTTGCTAACCGAGCTGTCGCCGTCCCCAATAGCTTGGAAGAGATTATTAAAGCAATCAAACTCTATGGTTAGGGTCTTTAAACGCTTTCATAAAGTAGCGTTTAGCATTGCTTTCTTTGTAATAAGGAATAGTGAAAAATGATTGGAATCGCAATTCATGGTGCTGCCGGACGTATGGGCCAGCGGTTGATTGCTTTGGGAAGTCAGGACGAAGAAGTTAGACTGACTGCAGCGATTGAGTCATCAGGCCATCCACAGGTTGGTCAGGATGCTGGCCTTGTGGCAGGTGTCGGCGAACTGGGATTGTCTTTTAGTCCTGAATGGGGACAAGGCACCGAGGCTGTTATTGACTTTTCGGTGCCTGCTGGCGCCGAAGCTATTACGCGGACATGTCTGGAAAGAAAGATACCTTTGGTGATTGCTACTACCGGCCTCGGTGAGGATCAAAAAAGTCTGATTGAACAAGCCTCTCATGAAATACCAGTTGTGTGGGCGCCAAGTATGAGCACTATGGTAAACCTGACTATGAAACTGGCGACAACAGCCGCTACAGTTTTGAAGGACTATCCCGGTGGCACGGATGTTGAGATTTTAGAACGTCACCATCGCTTCAAAGAAGATTCACCTAGTGGAACCGCATTACGTTTTGGCGATCTAATTTCTAATGCGATGGGAATTACCAACGAAGTGCATGGTCGTGAAGGAGAAATCGGTGTTCGTCCTAGAAACGAACTTGCCTATCACGCAATCCGCACAGGTGATAACCCCGGCGAACATACGATCGTTTTTGGTGTGCTTGGAGAAACCATTGAATTAACGGTAAAAGCCAGTAATCGGGATTGCTATGCATTGGGAGCGATCACTGCTGCAAAGTTTGTCGCCAAGCAACAGCCCGGACTCTACAACATGTACGACGTATTGGGTTTGTAATGGCCAAGTGTGATGAAGGCTATCTATGCCAGGTTTGCGGCCACGAAGTGGAAAATATCGTGGAAAGTGATCTATACCTGCGGTATATCCTTGGCCTGGTGGATCCTGAGGTTTTGCATATCGCTCCGGAACGTCACCTTAGATGTAATCCCACTTTTGCGCAGTACATCGTTCACTCTGAATTTCCATCGCTCGAAGTCGAGGGAGACTTTGATAAGCGACATTTGGATGCCAAGTTTGTCGCAATGCGGGAAGAAGAAGTGACACGAGGGTTCGAACGTCTGCTTGAAGTCGCTCAGGCAGAAATCTCAATTTTGCAATATCCTCGTGATATTGATTAGCTGTTCAGGGGCTCGATTTCGACCAGGTTGATGTCATCCTCTTCAGCCATTTTGCGAATGTCTTCTGTAACCTTCATGCTGCAGTACTTCGGTTCGCACACCCTGCAGAAGTGTATGTTTTGTTAAGTTTACGGTGTTGGCGATGTTACTCTTTTACCTGCGGCAACTTCATCACGCATGAGTGCCGACGTGAGTTGTGTTCGTTGTGCTGTGAATTCGATTTCCGGCGCGACGGGCTATTTGGTTTTGGGTGTGATTAAATCCAGCTTGTGTAGAAAACGCTGCAGGAAAGAAATCAAAGGGGGCATTGTTTCAAATATCTGGAAACCAGTGTTTCCATTTCCCTTCTATCTTATTGCTCGAAGAAACGATGAAAACCGCCGGGCCTAGATCTAAGGTGTGGAAGGCATCGCTTTTTAGTAGCCCAGAATGGGGGCTAGCCAGCGTTCCATTTCCTGAATGCTCATGCCTTTACGTTGGGCATAGCTTTCCACTTGATCACGCGTGATTCGGTCTACCGCAAAATATCGAGCTTCCGGGTGAGCGAAATAAAGCCCACTGACACTGGCTGCCGGCATCATGGCGTAGCTGTCTGTCAGCTTAATGCCGGTATTCGCTTCGACGTCCAGAAGATTCCAGATTGTATTCTTCTCGGTATGGTCAGGTTGAGCTGGATAGCCGGGAGCGGGGCGAATACCTCGATATGATTCTGCGATCAATTCGTTTTTCGTCAGTGACTCATTAGCACCATACCTCCATTGAGCACGCACTTGTTGATGTAAGGACTCAGCAAATGCTTCGGCTAATCGGTCGGCGAGTGCTTTCACCATGATTGAATTATAATCGTCAGATTGAGCGTCAAATTCGGTAGCAAGCTCTTTACAGCCAAATCCCGTTGTCACGGCAAAGGCACCGACATAGTCAGCTCGTCCCGAATCATGGGGAGCAATGTAATCTGCCAGCGAACGAAAGTAAGCTTGCCCCTTACGCTCGGTTTGTTGGCGCAGAGCGTGTAAGCGAGCGACTTCTCTTTGGCGATCGTCATCCTGGAACAGGATAATGTCGTCGTTGACAGAATGCGCGGGCCAGAATCCATAAACGGCTTTCGCCTGAAATAAGTCTTCATCCACGATGCGTTGCAGGAGTGTCTGTGCATTTTCAAATAATTCTTTGGCGGGCTCGCCCAAGGTAGGATGTTCAAAAATGCGTGGGTACTTTCCTTTTAGTTCCCAAGTCATGAAGAATGGCGTCCAGTCGATGTAATCCACTAGTTCTTGCAAAGACTGTTTCTCTATAACGCGTAGGCCCGTAAATTCCGGAGTTTGAATGTCGGCGCTAGTCCAGTCGGTTGTAAATCGTTTTTCCAAAGCGTCCAGATAACTGACAGTGTTTACCTGTCTATCTTCAAATGCTTTTACCAATGCAGTTTGCTTTTCACGATTGCTATCGGCAAACGAGGCTTTGTTATCATTGAGTAAGGATTCGACAACACCCACGCTGCGTGACGCATCTAGAACATGGACGACAGGTTCGTCATACTGAGGTGCGATCTTAACAGCGGTGTGCTTGGCACTGGTCGTTGCCCCTCCAATCAAGAGGGGGATTTGCATGTTGAGGCGAGTCATCTCTTTCGCGACGTGAACCATTTCGTCCAGGCTGGGAGTGATCAGCCCTGAAAGGCCGATGATGTCAACGTTCTCCTTGACCGCCACTTCCAGAATCTTTTCACTGGAAACCATGACACCCAGGTCAAGGATCTCGAAATTATTACATCCCAGTACAACCCCTACAATGTTCTTACCGATGTCATGAACATCACCTTTGACAGTAGCCATAAGCACTTTTCCTCGACTGAAGCTTTCCTCCAGTCCAGCGGCTTTCTTCTCCTCTTCCATAAAGGGAAGCAGGTAGTTGACCGCCTTTTTCATAACGCGTGCTGACTTGACGACCTGAGGTAGAAACATTTTCCCCGCGCCGAAGAGGTCGCCGACGATACTCATGCCGTCCATCAGCGGCCCTTCAATGACTTGCAACGCCCGTTCGGTCGTTTGGCGATACTCCTCTACGTCGTGTTCGATGAATTTGTCGATTCCTTTGACCATTGAATGGCTCAGCCGTTTCTCAACGTCAGTTTCCCGCCACGATAAATCTTCTTCGACTTTCTTTCCCCCTTGCCCTTTTACCGTTTCGGCAATGGCTAGCAGGCGGTCCGTAGCATCTTCCCGACGATTTAATAGTACATCTTCAACATGCTCCAGTAACTCTGCGGGTATTTCCTCATAGATTTCTAGCTGTCCGGCATTCACGATTCCCATATCCAGTCCGGCTTTGATGGCGTGGTAGAGGAATGCTGAGTGCATTGCTTCACGAACGACGTCGTTGCCTCGGAATGAGAACGATATGTTGCTGACTCCACCGGACACCTTGGCGCCGGGGCAAACACGCTTTATCTCGCGAGTCGCTTCAATGAAGTCCACGGCATAATTGTCATGTTCTTCAATTCCGGTTGCGACGGTCAGGATGTTAGGGTCGAAAATAATGTCGTCAGGTGGGAAGCCAGCCTCACTTGTTAATAGGTCATAGGCTCGCTTGCAGATCCGTATCTTCTCCTCGGCGTTCACCGCTTGCCCTTCTTCGTCAAACGCCATGACGACAGTAGCTGCACCGTATTGTCGGATCAGTTGCGCGCGTCTTAAGAATTCTTCCTCGCCATCCTTAAGGCTGATAGAGTTGACGATGGCCTTCCCTTGAGTGCATCGCAGGCCAGCCTCAATGATCGACCATTTTGAACTGTCAATCATTACCGGAACCTTGGCAATATCCGGTTCGGCGGCGATAAGGTTTAGATAACGAGTCATCGCGGCTTCGCCGTCTAGCAACGCATCGTCCATGTTGATGTCGATAACCGCGGCACCACCAATTACCTGTTGGCGTGCAACTTCAACGGCTTCTTCATATTGGTCATTGCGGATGAGTCGCGCAAACCGTCGTGATCCCGTTACGTTGGTTCGTTCCCCGATCATTAGAAAGTTCGAATCGTCTCGTAGCGTCAGAGGTTCTTGTCCGCTCAGTCGCATGAGTGGTTCCACGGTGGGGACTTGTCGTGGTGTCGTGTTCGCCGCCACCTTAGCAATCGCAGCGATGTAGTCCGGAGTCGTTCCGCAGCATCCGCCGAGAATGTTCACCCACCGGTTTGAAAGGAAATCCTGCAAGAGTCCGGCCATCTCGTCTGGCGTTTGATCAAAACTTCCAAATTCATTAGGTAAGCCGGCGTTGGGATGGCAGCTGATATAGGTGGGTGCAATGCGGGAAAGCTCCTCGATGTACGGCCTCATCTTTTCCACACCTAATGCACAATTGATTCCGACACTTAGCAAATCGAAATGTGAAATGCTATTCCAGAATGCTTCGATGGTTTGCCCTGTTAGTGTTCGTCCAGCTTCATCGGTGATCGTCACCGATATCATCACAGGTAGATTGACATTGTGATCATTAAAGTATTTTTTAATGGCGAATAGGCATGCCTTTAGATTGAGAGTGTCGAAGGTGGTTTCTGGAAACAGGATGTCAACTCCCCCGTCGACTAACGCTGCAACCTGAGCGTAGTAAGAGTCAACATGCTGGTGAAATGTGACTTCCCGAAAACCGGGGTCTTCAACCTTCGGTGAGATGGAGCAGGTCTTAGTCGTCGGGCCAATAGCACCTGCCACAAAGCGTGGCTTGTTGGGATTCTCTTTGGTGAATTCGTCACATGCCTGGCGTGCTGCCTGTACTGCGGCCACGTTGAGGTCATACACTAGATCTGGTAAGTCAAACTCTGCCAAGCCAATCGGGCTAGCACCGAATGTGTTGGTTTCGACGATGTCAGCACCTGCAGCCAGAAACTGACGGTGAATGTCTGTTAGCGTATCGGGATGCGTTAGAGAGATTAGGTCGACGAAGTTTTTAACGTCTTTGTGGTGATTGGCAAATAGTTCACCACGAATTGTCTGCTCGTCAAATCCCAAAGAGAAGACCGTCGTTCCCATCGCGCCATCGAGGATCATCACACGTTGTTGCATGATGTCTTTTAGTTCTGCTGTCCTATCAGTAGTCACGATGGCTGTTAGCTCCGCTGGGCGAATGTCTCTGTTGTGGGTAATTGTCCATTATTGCCTATCCGCCAAAACTAACAACTACGTGCTTAAGACGCATTTGCTGATTTGAGCACATGAATGGGAAATGAGTTCGCATTCACTCGAGTATTTCGAAAAAGTAGAGATTCACTTTGCCGGGGAGTTTGTAGTCTTTATACCCATCGTTACCAAACGTCTCGATAAGTACCTGCTCCGCCTTTTGGTTGTAACCTCGGCCACGCACGACAAGCCAGCCTTTTGAAGTTGCTTTGAGTCTCTGTGCAAGTAAAGACGGTTGTCGATAGTCGGAAATTGGTTGCACTCGCAAACCTTCAGAAATTGGATACATCCCATTTAGAGGAAAGGCACAATATTCCTCGGTGGTTATATTGGCTGTGTACTTTGCAGCCGCGAGTTTTGGCAGCCGAGTATCTTCTATCAGACCACCTGCCAGAAAGATGATATCATCTGGCTTGGCCTTGGCATTGAGGGTTTTAGCTACCGCATCCCAGCGTTCATTTTTTAAGGTGATAGTTCCCTCGATGTGGTTTTGAATTGCCCTGCTATCAAATAGCACGAAAACCAGTAGACAGCCAATTCCTACGAAGGCTGGAGTGAAGAATGACTTCGATGCTTGCGCGATTGCCGCCACGCTGAATCCGCAGAAGAGACTTAATGCGGGCAGGCAGGTAACTAAATAACGCGGAAAAAACCAGTTCACCCAATCAAGTCTAGTTGTCGTCCACGCTGTTAGGTATGGAACGACGGCCAGAATCAGGGACCCGAGAATGAGTGGCTTGAAGGCCGTTGCTGGGGGCCTGAATACGATTAAGCAAATACCGGGTAAAATCAGGGTGCTTAGCACCGGCAGTTTGGTCAGAAGGGCTTCGAAAGTTGCATGTTCGGCGCGGATGAAAGTGGCCCATTGATTACGATGATTGTAAATGTTTTCCAGCGTATCGAATTGTGCCGCAATTAGGACTCCCAAAACAAAGACCTGTAGGATGAATGCTTTCATTCGAATGCCGAAAGGGGCGGGACAGGCAAATAAGTGCGCAAGCAGAAGACTGCCAATGGCGGGGATTGCCATGTAGTGAGTGTAAATGCATAACGTAGCCACGAGGCTCCAGGTGAATTCAAGTCGCCACCCAATGGTTTTCTTAACCTCGTCCAGGGCGTTGTGGGTTTCCCTCCATCGCATTGAGCTGACACAGAAGAGAACTAAGATAAGTAGAGTCAACAAACTGTAAGAGCGAGCTTCGACGGCGAATAAAAGTTGCAGGTGACCTGCTGCAAAGGAAACCGTGGTAAGTAAGGTTGCCAATAACTTGAGCTGATGACGGTAGCACAGCCAGTTTAGAATGACAACGGAACTGCAAGCGCAGGTTGTTGAGAAAACTCTTAGAGATGTTTCAGTTTGCCCAGTAATGCTTACCACCAACTTTAATAAATAGAAGTAGAGCGGCGACTGATTTCCCGCCAGTGCGCGTTCGGAGACAGTATTCCAATCTGCCAGCAACGTCCAGGAAGTATGCAGTTCGTCAATCCAGAGAGGTAAATCTAGATAGTCTCGGGAAATTACTGCGATCACAGCAATTCCAATCAGGGATGACAATAGATAGGACTGGTTGCGTAGTGTGAGCATTGAATATTAAAAATGCCTAACGGATGGCTGGTAGATATTTGAATAGGTATAGGTTTATTAAAAGCAGTGCACCAAAGATTGTGCAAGGGATTACTAGACTAATGGCAGCCAGCAGCGCGCTCCTTCTGCGGTAGGATTTCCAGACAGGTAGTCCACCATCCGGTGTGGATAGTCTCGATAAATTCGTTGGGAATCCTTTCTTGTTGCATTTCCTTCCCCAATCGCTGATAGTCGTAATTGACAGGATGGAATTCGTGGCAGATGCCGGAGGGTGCAATATCCAAAGTTGTGAACCAGACATGATTTGCACCATCGTTTTCGGGGCGGCCCAACACTCCGACGTTGAGGAATTTTCCCCGGTTGGTTTGAGCGTGCCATTTGATGCCAGTATGCGTGCCTGCAATCAAGTCAAGATTTCGTTGTTGAAGAAATAGATCAATAAAGTGCAGAGGTGTAGTCGATTCCCATAGAAACTCATTGGTTCGTCGGGGACTTCCATGGCACATCAGGATCCTTTGCTCTTCGATTTCAAGTTCGAGTTCCTTGGGGAGTGTTCTTAGAAACGTTTTGTTTGCATCATTCGTGTTAGCCAAGGTGTAGTTGTAGCTGATCTGAGCAAAGTGATTATCGCGAGCAGCAGTATATCCACATTGGCAATTTTCCAATTCATTGCCGATGCTGTCATCGTAGTTCCCCTGAATGCACTGTATGTTATTGTCGATTAACAGCGGAAAGGATCTGTCAGGATGTGGTCCGAAGGCACCGATGTCTCCGAGGCAATACATGGCATCCACTCCTATTTTACAAGCCTGTGATATAGCCGCTTCCAGTGCCAGATAGTTATTGTAGATGCCCCCAAACAAGGCAATCCGTGTAGTCATACTTCTGATCCTTTAGGAGTATGACTGGTAGAGACATTTGAGCAGATGGAGCCGTATTGGTAACAGGTATAGCAAGCTCCATGTGAAAGGCTAAAGACTTTATTGGCGGCCATTTTTAAATTGTCTCCTAAAATAGAGTCTGGAGATTCGATTAATATAGGACACACGTGTACACCTCGATCGGTCACGATACGTGAGTGTTCACAAACCAACTGGCTTGTGTCAAAATCGTCAAACATTTCAGAGGTCACACGTTGATGAGCCGAGTACCCGCCGGTTCGGCTTTCTTCAGCGCCAATTTTAAGAGTGGGTAATAATTTGATTCTTGGGTTGTTATAGCCATGCTTCTTAAGGACATCAGAGAACGTATTGAGGACGGTTTGATCTTGATGGTCCGGCCAGGTACGAGTTGCGGTGATGATGGGAAGGAAATTATGTGAAACGAGGCTGGCAACACCTTTTATTGCTCGGCTGAATGTTCCTTTCCCCCTTATAGGGTCATTGGTTTGCGGATTGAATCCATCAATCGAAACTCGAAACTCCAGGCTGTATCGGCTTTCATGTTGAGCCCTCCTAAGACGCGTAAGCCACTGGTCTTTGAATACGGTGGCATTGGTAAGAACGGTCGCAGGACCAAATTCTAGTGTGTCGATCAAGATGTCCGTCATTTCCGGATGTAGAAATGGTTCACCACCTGTGAAGTAGTAACCTTTAACTCCTAACTCGACACTTTCATGAAGATGACTTTGGATTTTCTCTCGTGATAAAAATCCAAAACGACTGTTGTGTGGACTGCATGAGATAAAGCAGTGCTGGCATGTTAGATTACACCGAGTTCCGGCAACCTGAAACCAGAGTTCATCGAGGTGAGAAAGAGCGACGGCCACTTCGGTTGTGCTCATGTTCTTCGCTTTCTAGTCAAACGTTGAAACTCGGGTGGTAGGGACGCTAGCCAGAAAACGTCTGGTAAATGTCAAGAGAATCTCTGGCGCCGATGATTTGGAACAATTGAACGATTTGTTTGAGCCCCGTGTTGAATAAGAAGCCTGACTGTCGTCCGTAGCTTTTGATTCCTAATTGATAGTAATTTGGTTCAGGTGTTATTAACAGTTCACGCGATTCGATAGACAGATCTAGACAGTTGCCACTGCCCTGGCTTAGTAAGCTTGCTGCCAACTTGATTGGCCCTTCCGTCGCATAGCACTGGTGGACATGTAACTCCTGATGAATCGAGTTATCTGTTCGATAACCAGTCAGCCCAAAGATCTGATCAAAGGAGTGCCAGCTAAGGATCAGTTCATTGTCCCCCTCTTTCTGCTCGTCAGGCTTGCTGGTTTGGTAGATTCCGAGTTTGTATTTCGGACAACTTTCTGATTCCGATGACTCCACCGTATCAATGGCGCAGTTTGGTAAGACCGAGATTTCAGAGTTCTCAACTAATGATTTTAGTTTGTTGAGGATGTGAACGCGTTCCATAAGCGGGTCATCTTCGATTTGTTGAAGTGCTAGTAAGTGATCGCCACGAGTAATCCAGGTGAGATTTGCTCCGGCATTGGCCAGGGTGATCAGTGCGCTGGCTGCCGAGTGCCCTGCTCCGATGACCGCAACCTGCTGACCTGATAATTGAAGAGACCGCTCTCTCGTGGGGATGAATCGCTTGATGTTTGAGCCGAGTTCTTTCTCCCCAATAGCGGGTCCCCCCCCAGCGCCGATTGGATTAGGATTGGCGAAGACGCCCGAGGTATCAATAACGACGTCCGCAGTCATTACCCGTTGTTTCTCCTCTTGTTCAACAATGACTCGGAAAGGATCTCCAGCACGGTCATGGGTTAGGTCGGTTTTGTTTGACCAAGTGCGTGTAACGCTGATAACACGAGAGTTAGTGTGAATGCTGGGGCGTAATAGATCTGTTTCTGACAACGGCAATAAATAGCTCGCGAGCCACTGCGCCCCTGTTATATACTCGTCTGCCCCCGGGAAGGGATGGTTTGGCTCGTGACTTTCGATGGCGGCTTTACCGAGGGGCGAGTGGTTCAGGGAGAATGGAGAGAACATCTTCACGTGGCCCCAATGGTGAACATGTTCACATACCTGGCCGGCTTCGAGGATTTCCACATGGTAACCCAGATACCGGGCGTACAAAGCAGCTTCCAACGCGACCGGGCCGGCGCCGATAAACAAGATGGTTGCAGGGGTTTCGATTGCCATAAGGGATTCATCTCAACTATCTAATAATTCCGAAGTGTTCCACACTGATCTCAGATTCTTTACCTTCAAGTAGGTCAGCCATTAGTACCGCAGTGCCCGTAGACAAATGAATACCACTTCGGAAGTGTCCCGAAGCCATAAACAGATTATTGACATTGGGGACCTTACCAATATACGGAACGCCGTCAAAACTTCCTGGTCGTAGACCAGACCAACTCATGGTGATTTCGTGTTTTTTTAACGCAGGCACCAAGGAATAAGCAAAGTCTGCCAGTTGGTTCAACATTTCTGGTGTTGTTCCCTTTTGGAAACCAACTTCCTCTTCACACGATCCAGCCAGTACTTTGCCATCGGCTCGAGGGACTAAATATCTCGAACCCTCATTCAGAATGTGGCGGATCAGGCCTTGAGGAGCTTCAAACAAAATCATCTGCCCACGGATTGGCACAATACCTGTTGGAATCGCCGTTACTTGTTTAAGCAGTTCAGAAGACCAAGCTCCTGAGGTAATGCAGTATTGCTCCCCTAGGACTGGTCCTGCCGTTGTCCTCAGTCCTGTAATCATGCCATTGGTGTTTTCAATCTCAAGAACTTCGCATTGCGTATCAATTCGGACACCACGAAGTTCACACGCTTTGGCCAAGGCCTTTACGTGTCGCGGATTACGTAATGTCATTTCATCTGGCAGTAGGTAAGCCGCTTGAAATTGGTCTGGGTCGAGTGTGGGTTCTAATGTGAGAAGCTTGTCTTTCGATAGAAAAGAAGCTTCAATTCCTTCCTGGTTTAACATGCTAATGTATCCGGCAAGTGAGGCAGCCTCACCAGGCTTTTTGGCGAGGTAGATCCCTCCACATTTGCGAAATTCTGTGTCGATCCCGGACTCTTGCTGAAGTCGTTCGGCCCATTGCGGATGAAGGCGGTGACTGATTCCTTTCAGTTTATCACAGGGGTTCAGAGCGGAATCCGGATTGGCTGGTGGCAGGATGCCAGCCCCGGCCCAGGATGCTTCGCGAGCAATTTGTTTACCACGTTCAAGAATTCGCACCCGCTGTCCCCTGCTTGTAAGTTCATAAGCGATGGAGAGTCCAAGCACTCCACCGCCGATTAAAATTACTTCATTGGGATTTGGTTGGTTCATGCCAGGTGCTCTGCTTCAAGTTCATCAAGCCTTTGGTGTAACCACAGGGAAGAATCGTTTCTAGACTCCCGTAGTTCTCGGAGGTCTTCGATTGTATCAATGTCAAACCATGGCGGTAGTAATTCATAGGAGTAGCCTGCTCCTAGTAAAGCCTCGATTGTTTGGGTAAGTACTTGGTCGGAGGACCAACGAATGCCTTCAAAAATAGGGGGTACTTGTTGTTGGCAACCGACAAGGTAATAGCCTCCATCGACAGCCGGGCCAATGACACAGTCCACAACTTCTAAAGCGTCAAACGCCTTTTGAATCATGTCGACAGGTAAAGTTGGACTGTCTGTTCCGATGAGTACGGTCTTTTCAAACTGACATTCAACGGCCTGTTGGAAAAAGGCGTTCATGCGTTCCCCAAGATCTCCGTCAGACTGAGAGGTGATGGTCCAATTTGGCGGTGTGACTAGTGCGAAATCTGCCAGTCGTTCCGCCGGAGTCACGCATAGGACCTGAGATTCCGCAATATCGGAAACGCGTTGGAGTGTGGAGAGAATGAATGTTTGATATACTTCAGCCGCGAATTGGTTGTTGGTTTCGCAAGCTAAACGTGTCTTTACCTTGCCGGCTTCCCAGAACTTAGCAAAGACACCGAGCATTGTTTTAGAGGTCATCGCTTAGCTTTCGTTCGTTCCTATCAGACGCACTAGGAGGATTTCGTTAATGGTTCCACGGAATCGAACTTTGCCATCAATTTCCACCACAGGAACACAGGTATCGTATTTTTCCCGCAATTCTGGCTGTTTGTCGATGTCGATTTCATGGATGGAAAAACCATACATTTCCAGTATTTCCTTCGCTTCATCGCAAAGTTGACATGATTTTCGCGTATATAAAACAGCATTACGTGAGGACATATGACGGTTTCGAGCGTTGTAGTAGTGTAGGGCTCTAAAGACGGACTGCTTTTAGGCGACTAAACGGGCTAAAAATGGTGTTACCGCTTCAATTATGTCGACTCCATTGAATGAATCAACCGTTCACGTGATAAACTAAGGATTCGATCATTCCTTTTCGATACGTTCATTTTCAATTCGGGCAAAGATGAGTATTACCGCTCGACAATTTCTGGAACTCCTGCGACGCAGCAAACTATTATCGGATGCTGAGTTGAAGAAAGGTTTACAGGCCTGTAAGGATGAAAATAATGGCTCGATCCCGAATAACGCTGAGAAAATCGCTGATTTCATGGTGGTCAAGAATCTGCTTACGACCTGGCATCGTGAAAAGTTGCTGAAACAAAAATATAAGGGTTTCTTTCTCGGGAAGTACAAACTCTTAGGGCACATCGGGGCCGGTGGGATGAGCAGTGTCTATTTAGCTGAACATAGCCTCATGCGTCGTTTGCGAGCGATCAAAGTATTACCTCGTAACCGAGTCGATGACTCCTCCTATCTTGAACGTTTTCATCGAGAGGCTCAGGCGACAGCCGCACTGGATCATCCGAATATTGTTCGCGCCTATGATGTCGACAATCAGGGGCAGACTCACTATCTCGTAATGGAATACGTTCCTGGGCGAGATCTGATGACAATCGTAAAAGAAGACGGACCTTTGGATTATTTGCAAGCTGCTAAATATATCTACGAGTCAGCTCGGGGATTGCAACATGCCCATGACTCCTCGATGGTGCATCGGGATGTAAAGCCAGCCAACCTGCTTGTTGATGAACAGGACTCGATTAAGATTCTTGACATGGGTCTTGCTCTCATGGAAGAAGATCACTCAGATCTGGCAGGGCTCACGGACAAGCATAATGAGAAAGTGCTTGGGACCGCTGATTACCTTGCTCCAGAACAGGCTTTAAATAGTCATGAGATTGATGGCCGGGCAGATATCTATGGTCTCGGTTGTACATTGTATTATCTTCTTACCGGACATCCTCCTTTTCCTGAGGGTACTTTGGCACAACGTATTGCTCAGCATCAAACTAAAACACCACCCGATATTCGAATTGATCGGGGAGATTGTCCGGAAAGACTTGGAAGTATCTGTTTCAAGATGCTGCAAAAGAATCCTGACCATAGATTTCAGTCCGCCAGAGAAGTGGCAGAGGAATTAGAAGCCTGGTTAAAATCACAGGGAATTGATATAACGCCGGTCAAACAGGATGTTGTGCATTTGCCGCAACGGGCCGATGTAGGTCAATCGACAGAAAGTGTAGTGCAAGCTATGCATGCTGCGGTTGCTGTGGCGAACAAGGGAGCGATTGCCAATGTGCAGTCTTCTATCCAGCTCATGGGGGAATATTCAGCTATTGCAGAAAGCAGTCAGGTGGTTTCAGATAGCTTGATAGGTTTCGGTAGCAGCCGTATTACCTTAGGGGAGGAGGTTGGTGGACAAGCCTTTCAAAACACCTCAAATAGTTTGCTTGATACCAAGGCCAGCCGAGTGCTGGCTAGCAACGGCGGTATTTGGAAAATGCTTGCGATTACCCTGGGAGGTTTGTTATTACTGGCTGGCTTGTTGGTGGCAATACAGAGTCTAACCTCGAAGGTGGAAAATGCGACTCCTGATCCACAAAGTTTGCTTCTGGAGATAGAACATATAGTTTCGTCTGGATTCTCAGAGTCGAGACGTTAATAATCATAGAGGAACGCAACGGGCCACGCGGTGGATACTTTATCACAACGCCGGTCTTTCATATCAAGATGCATGAGAATTTGAGAAGATGTTAGCAATCGTCAAACAATCTAACTATGGCACGTTATTGGGTTTACTGCTGTCTCTGACAGTCGTAGATACAGCCACCGCTCAGGTAACGCTCACTCCTCAAATGCGGAAGGCTGAAAATGCACTTCGCATTAAGATTACTCGTGCCGGCAACTGGTTTGCTCAAGGGAAAATTGATGAATCGGCAGACTTGGTCGAAGAAGTCCAAAAAGAGTTTGAGGAACAGATGAAGGGCGCTGATCAGCAACGTCTGGCTTTGTACTCGAAAGTCTATAACATGTTGAAAAAAGCGCATGCTTTGCTCGAACTCGAAGGAATTCAGCTTCCTGCACTAAAGCAGCCGATAGTGGCTAAGCCAATGCCCAAACCTCCGGCAAACCCGGGTAATCCCGGCAATGGCCCGATGACTTTGGATGCTGTGCCGGAAGGTAAGGTGAGCTTTGTGAATCACGTAACTCCGATCTTGATGGCCAAATGCGGAAACTGTCATGTGAGACAGGCGCGGGGGATGTTTAGCATGGAGTCGTTTGAGACTTTGATGAAAGGCCCGGATGCGGGTGTCGTCATTTTTGCTAAAGATGCCGCCGGAAGTCGATTGATTGAAGTGATCGAAGAAGGAGATATGCCTCGTGGTGGATTAAAGATTACCGATGTGGAGCTGGCGGTGCTAAAAAAATGGATTAATGAAGGTGCTGAATATGATGCGGATGATTCTAAAGCGTTACTTGTCGATTTGAATCCTAATGCCAGTGTCGGTGATTTGCCTGTTGTAAAGCCAATGAAGTCGACGGGGACGGAGACAGTGAGTTTCAAAAATGATGTGGCCCCGATTTTGATGCAAAATTGTGCTTCTTGTCACGGCTTTGGCGATCGTCCTTCGGGGCGATTTGACCTTGCCTCGTTTAGTGCCATGATGCGGGGTGGTGAGAATGGGCCTCCAATTTTACCGGGTAATCCAGACGAAAGTTTTCTGGTAAAAAAACTGTTGGGAACGGGTGGCGGTCAACGCATGCCTCGGGGACGCGATCCGTTGGATGATGCTCAAATGGAGATTGTCACAACATGGATTAAAGAAGGCGCCACCTTCGATGGATTGGATTTTGCTAGTAATATTCGGCGGGTTGTGGCGATCGCGGTTGCTGAGAACAGTACCCACCAGGAACTGGCAGCGCAGCGTACGGCATTGGCTGCATCTAACTGGAATCTGGCAATGCCGGGTATCAATCACGCGACCGCCAACAGTGTAAATTTCCACTTGCTTGGTACGCAAACAGAAGCTCGTCTGACAGAATACGGTGTGCAGGCAGAAGCCATTGCCAAGAAAATCGGCGTAGCACTTAAATTGCCAGCCGACAAACCGCTACTTAAAGGTAAGATCACCCTCTACTTCTTTAACCAAAGATACGACTATGGTGAGTTTGGTACGATGATCGAGAAAAGATCCTTGCCCCGCCAGTGGAAGGGGCATTTCAATTACGACATCGTTGATGCCTACGGAACCGTTTTGATTCCACGTTCGGAAGAATATACCTTTGATGGGCTGGTAGCGGAACATGTGGCTGGTATCTACGCACGCAGTATGGGGGATGTACCTGCATGGTTTTCGAACGGTATGTCGCGAGTGCTTGCGGCTCAAGTCGTTAAGGGGGATGCACGTATTGATGCTTGGAAAGAATCGGTTGCCACCGCAGCGAGTCGTGCCGCAAAATCATCCGATATTGTGACAGGTAAACTTGGGGGTGAAGATGGTGCTTTACTTTCCTATAGCTATGTCCAATTCCTGAGGGGAAATCAGGCTCGTTGGAATGTGCTTGTGAAGGCTGTTAGCAATGGTGCTAATTTTAAAGACGCCTTTACCGGAGCCTATGGTGACACGCCCGAGAAGATTTCTGAAATTTGGTGGAAGTCCGGCTCGTAAAGTCTGGTGGATTGCGTAAGTGTTTATTCTCGAAGTTGAATCCACTCCGGAGTATCTGGTTCAGCAGCAAGTGGTTGCAGATCCGTCAGAGGTTTGTGTTAGCCGGTTGACCGGTGGTGTCTCAAATCAGGTATTACTGGTTGAATTTGCAGATCGAAGTCGGGCCAACTGGGTTATTAAACAGGCTCGCGATCGTCTGGCTGTTGCACAGGAGTGGTTGTGCAGTGTTGAACGACTAATTCGTGAAATGGACACGTTGCAGATTTGCAACGAATTGATTCAAGCAGCCTCAGTCCCTTCAATCGGGGTGCAGGCCGTTGTTCCTGCGATCCATTTTGAAGACAGAGAGAACTATGTCTACGCAATGACAGCTGCGGCAGACGATTGTCGAGTTTGGAAACGCGATCTGCTTGATGGTGTGGTCGATCAAACAGTTGCTAAAGCGTGCGGGTGGATGCTCGGTGTTTTGCATTCAGGCAGTTGGAATGCTGAGGGCGTTCAAGATCTGATTGGCTCGACCGAATTCTTTGATGACCTACGACTTGATCCATACTACCGCCAGATAGCGCGAGTTCATCAGGAATTGCAGGCTCCAGTGGATCGATTGCTTGAGTTGAACTTAAACCATCGTAACTGCCTTGTGCATGGCGATTACAGCCCGAAGAATATTCTGGTTAATGACGAGTCAGTGGTTTTGTTGGACTTTGAGGTCGGACACTTCGGAGACCCGGCTTTTGATTTGGGATTCTTTCTGACTCACTTGCATATTAAAGCGTTGATTGCAGGTAAGCGATTTGACGAATACGCGTCTTTGATTGATGTGTTTTGGAGTGCTTATGCGACGGAAATATGCAAAGTCTTATCAGAACAGGAATTAGTTGCGTTGGAGTACCGATCCTGTTTGAATTTAGGAGGTTGTTTGGTTGCACGAGTCGATGGAAAGAGTCCAGTGGAGTATCTGGCAGATGATTCAACCAAGGCCCTGGTTCGAAATGTCGGTTGGCAGGCCTTGGTAGATGAAGTGGGAAGTTTAGAAGCGGTTCGTGAGATGATGCGAATCGAGTTATTTAAAGAGCAACAAGCCAAATGACAACAATCAAAAAGATACACGGGCGTGAAGTTCTAGATAGTCGCGGCCGGCCAACAGTTGAAGTTGAAATTCATACCGAGGATGGTGCAGTTGGCATGGCGATTGCACCATCGGGCGCATCAACAGGTAGCTCGGAAGTCCTTGAACTTCGCGACGGGGACCCTCGGCGGTACGATGGCCGTGGTGTGCTGAAAGCGGTGGAAAATGTCAATGCTGTCATTGCACCGGCACTCGTGGGAAAGGATAGTGCTGAGCAAGGAACGTGTGACGCAGTGCTGAAAGAACTCGATTCGTCAGCTCAAAAGAGTAGTTTGGGGGGGAATGCAACGATTGCTGTTTCTCTTGCATTAGGCCATGCGGCCGCTGCTTCAAAGAGAGTGCCGCTGTACGAACATTTGCATCAGATTATTCGGGAAGGAACAAGTGCATTGGGATTTGATCCTGAGCTCTTCCCGGCTCCCGTCCTTCCGTTACCAGAGACGAATATGATTTCAGGGGGGCTTCATGCTGGAGGAAATCTAGATTTTCAGGATGTGTTGATTGCTCCGATCGGAGCTCCTGATTACCCAACGTGCTTGGAGTGGATTGTTCGAGTTTATAACCGTTTGGGTAAATTGTTGCGTGACAGAGGGTTTGAAGGATATTTGGTCGGAGATGAAGGTGGCTATGGTCCTCGGCTTACATCTAATCGAGATGCGGTTGCATTAGTGACGCAAGCTATTGAAGCTGCCGGTCTTAGTTCAGGTGAAGATGTTGCCATTACTTTAGATGTGGCGTCGACTCACTTTTACAAGGATGGCAAATATCATTTGCAAGCTGAGCAGGGACGAGTGCTTTCGAGTAGTGAAATGATCGATACGTTGGAATCTTGGGTCAATGAATTTCCGATCATTTCAATTGAAGATGGACTTGCCGAAGATGATTGGGAAGGTTGGCAGGAGTTGCAGAGACGACTTGGAGACAGAATATTGCTGGTAGGCGACGACTTATTTACCACCAACGCTGATCGTGTTCGTAAGGGAATCGAAATGCAGGCAGCAAACAGTGTATTGGTAAAGGTCAATCAAATTGGTTCGCTGACGGAGACAATTGAGACAATGGCCGTAGGACGTCAGGCAGGATTTAGTCTTGTGGTCTCGGCTCGCAGTGGAGAGACCGAGGATTCAACTCTGGCAGATCTGGCTACCGCTGCTGCTGGAGAGCAAATTAAGGTTGGGTCGATTGTTCGAAGTGAACGACTTGCAAAATACAACCGGTTATTACAGATTGCTGAGCGGGTGCCTGATTTTCAGAATACGTTGGGGTGAAACACGGCACTTTATGCTATAAAGTCGGAATGATCCGAGCCCGGCTCAGGTGGACGCTCTGGTTGTCCATCAACCCTTGTCTGGTCACCTCCTTCCCCAAAGCCTAGGTCTTAACTGAGATTTAACCCTTGAGAAATCCTGATGTCCTCTAAGTACTTTCTGTCTGCTGATGATTGCACGCCGAAGAAGATTTTCCCGGGAGTGGATATCTATACCGCAGCGGGCGAAAAGATGATGCTTTCGTTAGTGAAATTTGAGCCTGGGGCAGTCGTTGAATTACATCAGCATGAACACGAACAGTGTGGGATTTTGATTTCCGGTGAGCTTACATTTACGGTGGGAGAGGAAACACGAGTCCTCCATCCGGGTGATATGTGGCGCATCCCGGGAGATATTCCTCATACGTGTGTTGCGGGCGATGAGAGTGTGACAGCCCTTGATATCTTTACCCCTGTTCGTGAAGATTATCTGTAATTAATTCAAGGTTCATTGCTGGTCTTTGACGATGATAATCATATAATGCACAAAACATGTGAACGCTCGCTTAATGAGTCAAACAGTCATTGAGAGATATGAATCAGCAACAGAATTTTTATTGGTCGTTTTTCTTTAGAGGCCCGTGGCAACGCGGGGTTGGAAGAGATATGTGCTGATGGTTTGCGAACCATTCATATTGAAAAAAATTTCCAACCCGGCAGAAACTGTCGGGTTTTTTAATGAAATCGAAACCACCAAATACTATTTAACAGGGAAAAAGTCATGATCGTCGTTATGAAGAATGGTGCCAGCTCCGAAGAAATCGCTGAAACCGTTGAACGTATCAAGGCACTAGGTCTTAAAGCCCATACCATCCAGGGGACTGAGCGTACGGTAGTAGCGGCCATCGGTGAAAAGCGAGAGGAGATGAAAGAAGCGCTTGAGTCTGGTGAGGGCGTTGAGGAAGTAATGCCTATCCTGGCTCCTTATAAGGTTGCTAGCCTCGAGGTGAAACCTGAGCCGACAGTCGTCACCGCTGGCAGTCTCTCGATCGGTGGAACTAAAATTGGTGTTATTGGAGGTCCGTGTAGTGTCGAGTCAGAAGAACAATTAATGGATTCCGCCCGAGTTGTGAAAGCTGCCGGGGCGACAGCACTTCGAGGTGGAGCATTTAAGCCACGTACAAGCCCTTACAGTTTCCAGGGGATGAAAGAAGAAGGCCTGAAAATTCTGGCAGCAGCGCGAGAAGAAACGGGTCTGGCAGTAGTCACTGAAGTTTTGGCAACCGATGATGTTGATCTGGTTGCCAATTACGCAGATGTGCTGCAGATCGGGGCTCGTAATATGCAGAATTACCGTCTGCTGGAAGCCGTTGGGAACACGGATAAAGCAGTCATGCTAAAGCGTGGTGCATCGGCAACGATGGACGAGTTTCTGCTGGCTGCGGAGTATATTCTCAACGAAGGCAATCCAAATGTCATGCTTTGTGAACGAGGTATTCGAACTTTCGAATCTCACACCCGTTTTACCCTTCCGTTGGCATCGGTTACTTACCTGCATCACAAGACTCACTTGCCCGTTGTAATTGACCCTAGTCATGGCACGGGACATGCTTACATGGTACCGGATATGGCCGTTGCTGCCATTGCTGCCGGTGCCGACGGTTTAATCATCGAAATGCATCCGAACCCACCGGAGGCTATGAGTGATGGTTACCAGTCCCTAACGCCTGAGCAGTTTGAAGAAACGATGGCTCGCTGTAAGATAGTGGCCGGAGCTATAGGTAAGTCAATTTAGACGCCCTCGATGAGGGCTCCATTCTCCACAACACGGATTGGGCGTCCGACGCTGCTCATGTTCTCATGAAACGCGTCGATGCCTAATTTATCATAAATGGTAGTGAGTAGATTCGGGACCGAGTTCTTTCCTTCGAGGATCTCTTCACCAGAGTCACTTGTGCGACCGATTACCTGACCACCACGGACTCCACAACCTGCTAACGCAATACTGTATGCCCGAGGGAAGTGATCACGACCTCCTCTGGCATTGATTCGTGGCGTGCGCCCGAATTCCCCCATCCAAATGACCAGCGTCGTGTCGAGCATTCCCCGGTCTTTCAGGTCCTCCAGAAGTCGTGCATACGGGCGATCCACTTGTTGGCACAGATCGGTTGTGCGTTCATAGTTGTCGAAATGTGTATCCCAGTTCCCAGAAGTGACTTCCACAAACGTTACGCCGGATTCTATCAATCGGCGAGCCATGAGGCATCCGGCTGCAAAATTTCCTTCCCCGTAAGATTCACGACTGGCCACGTTTTCCTGTTCAAGGTCAAAGGCTTCCATCAGTGGACTCGTGATCATGCGAGTTGCTTTTCCGTAGACCTTACGATTGGATTTGGTCCAGTGATCGGCTCCCGTACGACTACTGTCCTGTTCGAGTTGTTCAAGTAGGCTTAGCCGTCTCGTAAATCTTGGTTTGGTGGTCGGGATTTGCGTGTTTGCCGGTTTTTGATTTGGATTTGCGATTTTGAATGGGTCGTGATCCACGCCCAGCAACCCTGCCCCAGTCAGATTTCGGCCTGCTCCGATGCGGACGAACGATGGTAAGTCCGCATTTGGATTGCCTATGTGATGTGAGACGTGAGAGCCGATTGTCGGGTGTTTAATACTCGCCGAGGGAAGGTAGCCGGTTTGAGCCCAATAGGAGGCTCGTGGGTGACTTCCTTCCGGACCATGCATTCCGCGGAGTAGGCAAACGTCTTTCATCGCTTTAGCCGTTTCCGGCAAGCGGTCACTGATCTGAACGTCGGTTAATGCCGTTGGTATTGCCTGGGCAGCTCCCGCGTTCACCGTGCCAGGTTTAGGATCCCAGGTGTCGAGTTGACTTGGGGCACCTCCCATCCAGAGTAGGATACAGGACGTTGCGTTGGACTGCATCGTGGTTGCCTGCCCGATAATGTTGGCCTGCCATGCACTAATTGCCGTTGTACCGAATAAGGTGCGTTGGATTAATTCTCGGCGATTTAGTTTTGATGTCGACATGGGTTCGTCCTGCCTTCGTTGTAGTGCTCTGGTTAATCTTTGGCTCTTAATTACGAGTCTTGAATTCAGAGGTGTTGATCAAAGCCCAGAAGATATCCTCAAATGCTTCGCCTCGGTTATCAACCTGTTGGATGTATTGCAGGTTCGTTGCCAGTTCTTTACGATTCGGGCGACGGGAGAGAGTCTTGAGATAGAGTTCCTGTAATGCCTGACGATCGTTACTGACTTCTGAAAGTAAATTCCCCAGCATCGTGCCTGATCGTGCTGTGATTTGCCGATGGATTACTTCCGCATTCATCAACATGAGTGCTTGTGGAATAGTACCCGCTACTTCTTCACGAATATTGTTCGGATCATATCCAAACGTCTCGGCGAACTGCCGGCGAATTCCTAACTCGGCTCGTTCAGGTAATTCAGGGAACCGAAGGGTATTCAGGATGGCATCCATCAGTTGGTCAGACCGTAAGGGCTGAACGGTATTCGCTTGAAAAGGTAATTGATCGTATGGACGTCGATCCTGACTTTCCAGTTGGTAATGTTGAGTAGAGACAATTGTAGCGATGAGCCATTTCATATCGTATCCGGATTCGGTGAATTTGGCTGCTAAGTAATCAAAGGCTGCCGGTGCAATTGCTTCGCGATCGGGGCCCATGTCATCGACGGGTTCGTGAAAACCTTCGCCGACCAGTTCTGACCACATGCGATTAACTGCCGCCTTGGCAAACCATGGATTGTCCGGGGAGGTAATCCATCGCGCCAGCATGTTTCTTCGATCCATATCGGTGCTGCCAAGTGGTAGTTGCTGGTCATTGAGGAAAAATTTGGGAGTGACTTGAGGGCCCGGCGTGGCGGGATCTTCGAAGTTTGGCATCCGGTGTTCTAACGTGCCCATGAAGCGATTGTTGTTCGTGCGTGGTTGAAACCGGATTCGATCGACCGCGTAGACCAGAAAAGTTCGCGGGTCCATTTGAGGTCGTACGGCTACACGTGGGAAGAACGCTGCAAGTTCATGAAACTGCTCTTGTTTCCAGCGATCGGTTGGATGGTCATGACACTGCGCGCATTGAATTTGAATTCCGAGGAAGATACGGGATATTTCTGATACCGTTTCTTCGGGACGCCCTTGTTGCGCAGCGATTAAAGCCGTGCTGCCGTCTTCACGGATATCGCCGAGGGCAGTAATCAAGTCGGTAGCGAACTGATCCCACGGTGTGTTGGTGTTAAGTGTGTCCTTGAAGTAATTTTCGGCAACGGAAGCTCCCAGTAGTATCTGATCATTACTGCGACGATAATAAATAACATCGCGCCAGAATCTTCCCCAATTGGCTCCGTAATCCGGGTCCTGAAGTAATATTTCGGCTACTTTGGTTCGTTTTTCAGGATGAGTTTCCAGATTGAATACGAGAATGTCGTCAAGTGAGGGAGTTTTTCCTGTGATATCCAGAAACAGACGACGTAAATAAATCTCATCATTACAGAGGTTATTTGAGGACGGTTGGGTCTGCTGGTCAAGCAAACGATCGACTTCAGCAGCGACTTCCAGTACGGACTGACTGTATGAAGTATTGATGGCTGCGAACAGTCCTAGCAGGCTAACAACGGCAAGCTTTAGCATACGAGTGATCATGGGTTATACTTCTCTGTGGTGCCCCGGAATAGTTATTTAACTCATGTTATCAATAAGTGTTTCGCTAATTCTATCCGATATAATTTATGTTAGCCGAAACTTTCGAAGTGTTCTGATTGTTTAATGAAACATCCGAAGCAATGTTCAAGCATTAAGCCAAAGTGAATTATGAGAAATTTATATAGCCTCATCGTATTCTTGTTGTTTGTAGTTTGTGCCGAGCAGTTAATTGCTCAGCCACCCGTGAATCTGCAGCAACGCCAGCAACGGTACCGTCAGTTGTTACAACGATTTGATGTGGATGGTAACGGACAATTAGATCCCAGTGAAAAGCAGGCATTACAGAGGTTTGTCCAGCAGCGTAATGGCAATAACCCAACACAACGGATACCACTGCAGCGACCTCAACAAAACCCGCCTCCACAAATGCGCCCTGAAAATCAACCACAACAGCGTCCTAGTGCTGGGCAACGCCCTGGTAGCCGGCAACGTCGTGAAGGCTTTCTCTTCCAGCCGCGCAAAAGGCAGGATAAACTGGATAAAACGCGTTTGCTAAGTCGATTTGATACTAATCGAGATGGACAGTTAAGTGCCGCTGAACGGGCTGCAGCTATCGACGCGATGAGTCAGTAACGCGTTACTTTTTCTCCAACTGTTCGGCCACTAGCCGGTGAATGGCAGCGGGGGCTGAGAGGCCAAGGCGTCCGTCCGGTAATGCTTCAATTAGCCGGATAGAGACATCGTTTTCGCCCCCCTTGGTTAGCTTGTCGAGAGTTTCTACTAGGGCATCTCTTTTGGTAACAGGCATTTTGCTGATGTCGTAAAGCCCAATCTGGTTAGCGGCTAGTGCATGTTCTGCCGTCGTGATTTCAAGTACCCCATTTGCGCGGGCAATATAAGACAATCCGATCGTTGTAAGGATTTGCTCAAGACAGTCCTGTAGCGGTTCGTCTGCAGTGGCAATCTTGACCTGACTCTTAGGTGTCCACCCCGATTGCCAAATGTTTTTCCAGTTGGCCTGAAGCTGCAGTTCAGAGTTGGAGTTGAGGTAAATCAAAACCTGTAACAGGGGGGCTCCCTTGCTGAAATTCATCGTGAATGTCTTTTGATATTGAGCCCACGAACGCAATTCGTAGGAACCCGTGCCTGTTAGTGGATCATCAATCCTTGCTAGAAGTTGCCGCACTTTATCCTGAGTGCGGTTATTGCCGGAAATCTCGAGATGGAAGATCTCTGTGGTTTCGTTGTCAGCAATAGGCTTGGCTATTTGCGAATCAGCTGTTGCCAGCAAGGTGTTGATGATGTCACTCAGATTGGAAACCGTTTCTTCGTCCTTTGGAGTGTTGGCAAGATTTTGCTTATAGACGGTGGTGTTAATCGTTGGGTCAGTATGAGCTTGCGCCAGAATCAAGATATGTCCGTCTTCAATTTGGAAAGTCAGTTGTAACGGATTCAAGACAGCCATTAAGATTTGCTCAATGGTCTGGTTGGATGAGTTGTGTTTCACTCCGGCGGTATGCCCTAGATTAGTTAGTTCCAGCGACTCAAAATCGAATGTGAATGGGATGTTTCCAAGTGTTCCCAGAAACTCTAGAAACTGATTGAGCGGTATTGGATTCGCGATATCGATCTCAGGTACGGTGAAACTAAGGCCTCCCTCGATATTCACCGGAACGGCTGGTCTTCGAGTTGTCTCATTGCTGGCCATGGGGAGTTTAGCCACAGGAACTGCGTCCGCGACATCAATCGGGGAGTTGCTTAGAAACGGTGCCACATCATCAATCACAGAATTGAGATCTTCGGGCATGTCATTTTTCGTTAGAGTATTTGGCGTTTCGGGGATGAGTCCTTTGGGTGCTATAGGCAGTGGATTTTCCGCCCCGTCAGAGGCTGGCATTTCACTTTCTACAAGTTTGCCAGATGTTTGAGGAGTGTTTGGTGTTTCGGACGTCGGATCTTTTGTTTCCGGAACCATTGTGTCATCATTGCTGTTCTCATTCGATGTAGTCTTAGATTCACCGGGCGGTTTAGCTGGCGTGGTGACTTCCTCTTCAGTCAGCTCATTTGGCTCAGTCGAATTGTTCTGGACTTGTGAATTGCCTTGGGTGTTGATCGCGGTCTCTGAGGTATCTTCACCTGTGAAGCTGAATGTGATAATGACGCCGATCAGGATTAAGGCGGAGATGCATGAAAATGAGATTAGAAGTTTTTTATGTTTTTCGGTCGCCGAGGTATCTGTCCAATCGGCCAAGGTTGTTTGGTTGAAAGAATCATCGGAGTCGGCAGCAGATTCAAAACCTCTGTCCGAATCGGGAGAAGTTTGACTGTTTACTTTCTGGTTGTCTGGACTATCCGAACTCCCGGGAGAATTTTGATTGGCAGTGTAGCCGAAATCTTCTACCGTATCGGTGTGGTCGTGCTGTTGTTGAACGACCGAAACCTCAGAGTTGTCAGAAACCGGAGTAAGGATTTCAGTTTCTGAAGGATGATTGTCCGGGATTTGAACCATGCTATTGCATTTAGGGCAGACGAGGATTTGCCCGAGCAATGACGGCTTACTTACCGTCAGTTTTGACTTGCAGGTGACGCACTGAATTGAAAAAGGCTGCATGGAGTCCCAGTTGCGTTTGCTCGTGGTCTTCTGACAAGTTTAAGACTTGTCAGTACTTTTGTTTCTTTTTGTTATTCTACGAAAACAGGAGGAAGAGTGTATTGTTTAGTTTCGGCAGCCTTACGCGTCGTCAATAGGATAATCTTGGTACCGGCTTTTAATGGGTCGTCTGCAATCAGCCAAACAAGCTTCTGATCTTTTTCTGTGGGAGACTGAACGGTGGTCACAGGGTTTGCTTTCATAACGATTCCGGTAAGGATTTCCTGAAGTGGTTTGTCCACCATGACAAAGTCGCGAATGGCCTGGTTTCGCGTAATTCCCTCATCCATTAAATCATTTCCATCGATTTTGATATTGAATTCAAAAGGAAGCCCGCGAATCGAATTGCGGACGTCCATTGCAATATCAGCAATGGCCAAGTTTAGGTCTTGTTGTGGAATGTCGACTGACATCGGTACTTTCAATAGTTCGGTGATACTTTGAGGTGTGGTAGTAGTCGTTGGATTGCCCGGGACTGACCCGGCCCCAGCCTCGGAAGCCAGGCTGAGTTCGCCAGCGATTAACAGATTGGGGGCAGCTTCAATGGGTAAGGCAATATTGAGTACTGGGGTTTGGTCTTCGACTTGGATTCGAGTTTGTGAATGCAGGAATCGAATCATACCGGGGAAGCGAAAGGCCAATGCTCGCCAGTGCTTCGATGGATTGATGTCAACAATATAATTTTCGATCTGCTCAGGGATTTCATTCATGCGATCACGCATTTGAGTGATGAGTTCACGTTTGTCGACCGTTAGTCCGGCTGACATTTTCGCTTCAATATAAAAAACCTGATCAAAGTGAAAACTGATTAGCATTGCCTCGAGTCCTTCCCCAAGCAACCACTGTAGCGGTTCACGGACTTTCTTAGGGTCGCCAAAGTAAAACGTATTGCCGTCGCGGAAAAGGGAAGTGAACAGGAAGCTGGGGGCAAGTAAAACATTGATGTGACGTTGGTTATCGGAATTTTTAAGCAGTTGTGTCATCGTGCGACGAAGGAGTGGTGGCTTACCTCCCCATTCGAGCGTTGCCTTCAGGGTGGATGCTGACCCAAATACGAGTATTCCGTCCTGTTCCGGAATCAAGACGCTATACTGTCCCACTTGGAAGATAAAGCCATTTTCGGTTTCTTCGGAATCCGGATCACCAAGCAAACCACTGCGAGTTCCGCGATCAGGGGCTTCAGACAGGTAGGCGACAATGTTAGGTGTGGTACTCTGCCCCTGTTCATCCTCAAGCCAGCTGAGAACAATCCGATCGACTTTGTCGAGCGCTACACCGGTTGCCGTTTCAAAGCTTGAAATTGTCGATGAGACTTGAGGACCAAATGCTTGTAAAACGGCTATTCCATTTTCCGTGGCTAGGAGATCGGCTACGTTGATAGTGACAAAGAGCTGAGCTCCGGGAGGAGTCCAGGCCAAATCGACGGGGGAACCCTCGGTTGGAGATGCCCATAGTGTTTCGCCATCGTCCTCAATAATCAATACACTACCTTCGGTTTCGGTTGACGTGTCTTCGTTGTTATCCGTCTCGTCGTCTGTATCCTTAGGGGGGCTTGGTGCTTCAGGATCGGTTTTTGCGACTTTTGTAGTGTCATCACCTTTGTTGCGTTCCCCTTTCCCGCCGTTGTCGATGGTGGTGTTACTCAGGAAAGCGAAGACCATGATGATTCCCAGTACTCCCAAAGCGATTCCGCCCCATAGAATCGGATTGGCCCAGGGGGATCTCTTTTTTCGACGGCCGTGACGACGCGACGTACGTGTCGGTTTCGTAGTCGGTTTGTTTTTTGCGATCGGTTTTGATCGGACTGGTTCAGATTCGGCGGCATTGTTGTCGGGATTTGGTCTGACATCTACAGCGGGGTTGGAGGCCTGTGAGGGTGGTAATGGGCCCAGATTGAGGATTGCACTTTCAGTTGTCAGAGCTGCTTCGTAATCGATTAAAGTCTCTCCAACCTCCGTCGGCTTGACTTGCTGGCGGAGGGTTTCCGGTACGAGCAGTCCTAACTTGTTGACAATTTCCTCTGCAGATTGAAAGCGTGTGTCGGGATTCTTCGCCATTAAGTAGTTGAGGAATTGACTGACATTGTCACCTACGCCGAATAGGGAAAGGTCATCGATTGGGTCCTTAGCGTGTCGATCCAATTTTTCTTTGATTGAACCGCCGGGGAATGGAACCATGCCGGTAAGCATTTGGAACAAGAGGCTTCCCAAACTATAGATGTCAGATTGTGCCGTGGGCATTGCACCGGGCAATTGCCATTCGGGACTCATGTAATCAGCGGCTTTGACGAAGTGTTCGTTCGATTCGTCTGCTGGTAAGTTGAGTGGTCTCAATAATTGCTCGGCTGGCAACAACAGCTTGACTCGGTTTTGTTGGTCCAGCCAGACCTGATCGGGTGTCAGTAGGCCAAACAGAGTGTTGCATTGATGAAGATGAGCTAATGCTCCTGCGACCTGCCAGACGATGAAGCAGGCGGTTGTACTATCTAACCGTGCGGTAGAACGTAATTTGTCTGACAGTGATGTGAAGCCATCTGTACCTACCCCCGGATCTTCCAACACGATATAGCGATAGGATGTTTGATCGATCAAATCATATATTCGCCAAACGTTGGCATCTTTAATCGTCGCTGTTGCTTTGGCTCGATCAGTGATCTGTGCCCAAACAATCGGGTTTTTGAATTCGTCACCTTTGAGAAAACGCAAGATGACTGGATGATCTGTGTCCCGATGCCTTGCTTGGAATCGGCCTTTTAGCGACCCTTTGGAGATGCGGTTTTGCACTCGGTAACGTCCAAAGTCAAAGGGGCCGTTGTGCCCCTTGAGTAGTACGGTCGCCTGATAGTTAGTAAGCTTACCGTTTTTGATCAGCCAAGCTGCAATGCTCTTAGCCTGATCCAGTTCAGGATTGTTAGCCACAAGCTTGGCAAACTGTTGGCGCAACTCCATGCATTCCTGATTTTCCAGTAATTTACTTTCGCGAAAAGTGAGCCAAAATTCAGAGGGTGTGGTCATGTCTTAATTATTAGTATTGAGCACCTGTTCCGGAAAGCTCTCGGCTACCGGCTAGTACTTCATTTGCCGTCTTGCTAATGATTTCACAGGCTGTGGAAACTTGTTCAGTTGAGACATCTAGGTGAGTTACCAACCGAATTCGCTGTGGGCCTAATGCTAAACATCGGACACCTTGCGAGTCTAGTTCACCGGCAAGTGCCGCGGCCGTTCCTATTTTTTCATCAATATCCATCATGACGATGTTTGTATCGACCGGGCCTGATAATGAGAGTCCGTCAGTGGTCTTGACCATAGAGGCAAGGTGCTGAGCGTTTTCATGGTCCTCTGTCATGCGTTCGAGGTTGTTTTGTAAAGCGAAAAGAGCACCGGCCGCGATGATGCCTGCCTGACGCATGCCACCACCAAATGCTTTGCGGTGTCGACGAGCGTAATACATTTGTTCTTTAGTCCCGCAAAGAGCTGAACCAACAGGTGCTCCCAGGCCTTTACTAAAACAGATGGAAACCGTGTCAAAGTGACTGGCCCATTTTTTGGCCGAGATCCCGGTGGCGGTCACGGCATTGAATAGTCTCGCTCCGTCGAGGTGAGTCTTTAACCCGTTTTCATGAGCCCATTGGCAGATCTGTTCAACGTTGCCATATGGTTGAACTCGGCCCCCACCTCGATTGTGTGTGTTTTCCAAACATAAAAGTTTGGTAATCGGGAAGTGTTCGTTATCTGCTTTGATCGTTCCGAGTAATTGCTCCGGTTCGAGGATGCCGTTGTCGCCTGCAACAAGGGACGGTGAGAGCCCGCTAAGCGAGGCGTAGGCACCTTGCTCATAATTGTAGATGTGACAACCTGCCTCACAGATGAATTCATCGCCAGGTCGGCAGTGAACTCGCAGGCCGATTTGGTTTGTCATTGTTCCTGATGGCATAAAGACGGCAGCTTCTTTGCCGGTCAACTCCGCGATCAATTCCTGTAATGCTCCGACGGTTGGGTCGACATCAATGACATCATCGTCGACTTCACACTTTGCGATAAAGTCTCTCATCGCTGCGGAGGGTTTGGTGACGGTGTCGCTACGGAGATCGATAGATATGGACATAGTGATAATCGAGCCAGAGCTCTCCGAGGGGAATTGGTTTTGGAAAAAGGTAACAGTAGGCCTGATAGTTATCCGGGCTACTTCCATTATGAAGACATGAAAAGCCGCTGGGAATTACCTAGAAGAGGATTAACCGTGATTATGTCGAAATCCAATTGGATTCCCGACAATGCGGTGTCTGCCACTGGAGTTGGGAGATAAGGGGATATCGGCTAGGCCGGAACACTGAATCTGAGTCAGGAATTGCGGGGGTTACCAAACCACCGGTCTCTGACCACAATGAATAATGAAAGAAATGAACCGTAAATCATCTGTTTTAGCCATGTCAGACTCACCTCTTAATATTCAACGGATTAACACTCGACACGACAATGTCCAGGAGGCTTTGGCATCGCTGCGCGAGAAGCTGTCGCCTCAGGGAAATATTGTGAGTGAAGCAGGTCGTCAACGCACGGTGGCCGTATTTGGGGAACCCTTAACTCCTCAACAGGTCGTTGAGCGGATTTGTACTGAAGTCCAGCAAGATGGCTTGCTGGCCGTGCTGAAATATAATCAATTGCTCGATGGGGCTGAGCTAACAGCCGACACACTGCGCGTAAGTGGCGAGGAGTTGGAAGTAGCTCATGCATCTGCCACTCCCGAATTCTTGGCAACGATCCGTCGAATCCGTGACAACATTATGGAGTTTCAAACGGCGATTCTCCACAAAGAGGTTGGTATCCAGCGATCTTCGGGTGTAAAGCTTACGCAACGCTATACACCAATGAAACGTGCAGGCCTGTGTATTCCGGGTGGTGCAGCAGCCTACCCTTCTACGGTATTGATGGCCGCAGTTCCGGCTCTAGCAGCGGGGGTAGCTGATATTGCTGTCATGGCTCCGCCGACAGAATTTGGCTCTAATAATCCAGATCTGCTCGCGACCTGTCACGAGATCGGAATTAAAGAAGTGTATCGCATGGGTGGGGCTCATGGAGTGGCTGCTTTGGCCTATGGTCTGGAAAACCTTGCTCCGGTTGATATTATTGTTGGCCCGGGTAACCTCTTTGTCGCATTGGCTAAAAAGTTGGTTTATGGTCAGGTCGCGATTGATTCGATTGCCGGACCAAGCGAAGTTGTTGTGATTGCCGATCAGACAACTCGGGCGGATTACACTGCGGCCGATTTGTTAGCTCAAGCTGAACATGCTCCCGGAGCAAGTATTCTTGTGACGTGGAGTGAAGAGGTATTGGAAAAGACTGCAAGGGAATTGGACCGTCAAGTTGCAACACTCAGTCGTGAAGATCTCACTCGTCAAAGTTTGGAAGACTTCGGGGCTTTGATTTTAGTGAAGGATCAGGATGAGGCGGTAGAGATTACCAATTTGATTTGTCCTGAACACCTACACATCGCCGTAGATGATCCCTATGGTTTGCAACGGCGTCTGACAACAGCGGGCGCTACATTTCTGGGGAACTACACACCTGTGGCACTCGGGGACTATGTTGCCGGGCCTTCGCATACACTGCCGACCGCCGGAACGGCGCGTTGGGCATCCGGACTCTGTTCGAACGATTTTCTGCGTTCAAGTAGTGTCCTGGAATTCACACGTGAGGCAATGCTTGAAGTAGCAGGTGATGTGCGGCGAATGGCGGACAAAGAAGGACTTACTGCTCACCGGGCCAGTGTCGACATTCGTGTGGACGGTTGACTGAATATATTTGAGTATTGATTCGATGACATTTGTACGAGACAACATTTCACGATTAGCAGGGTATGTGCCTGGCGAACAACCACAGGGTGGAAAGTTCATCAAGCTTAATACCAACGAAAATCCGTATCCACCTTCCGGCAAGGTGGTCGAAGCGATTCAGGTTGCTGCCGAAAAACTAGTTCGCTATCCGGATCCCGTTTCCACCGCTTTTCGATTAGCGGCAGGCGAAGCATTGAATGTTGATCCGGATTGGATTGTGTCCGGCAACGGTAGTGATGACATCCTTACAATACTGACACGATCTTTTGTCGGCCAGGGAGACTTGATTCGTTTGCCTAATCCCAGCTATATCCTCTACCGGACTTTGGCTGAGATTCAGGGAGCAGATTATGAAGAAGTGGATTTCCATGACGACTGGTCGTTGCCGAATTCATTTTCTACTGTCGATAATCGCTTGAAATTGGTCTTCCTGCCTAATCCGAACAGTCCTACAGGTACTGTTGTTAGTCAGGCAGAGATTCTTGAACTGGCAGATCGATTGCCCTGCCCGATTCTGATCGATGAGGCTTATGTGGACTTTGCAGAATTTAACTGCATAGATTTGGTGAAGCAGAACGAGAAAATTATGGTGTCGCGTACACTGAGTAAGTCTTACGGGCTGGCGGGTCTGCGATTCGGTTTTTTAGTGGCCCAACCATCAATTATTGAGCAGTTGTTGAAGGTGAAGGATTCCTACAATTGCGATGCCTTGTCAATTGCCGGTGCTACGGCGGCGATTTCTGATCAACAGTGGTTGCAGGAAAATGTTGCAAAAATCAAAGTGACACGTCGGACATTACAGGAAAAATTGACACAATTGGGATTTGATGTAATACCGTCACAAGCCAACTTTGTTTGGTGTACGCACCCAACTTCTGAAGTGAAGCCTATTTACGAGTATCTCAAAGAGAACCGCATCCTAGTGCGGTATATGAGCTATCCTAACTGGAAGGAAGGTCTCCGTATTAGCGTGGGTACCGATGACCAGATAAATGCTTGTTTGAGTTTAATTCAAAGTAAGGTGTAACCGATGGCTCGTACGGCTGAAATTGATCGTAAGACTGCCGAAACCGATATCCAACTTTCTATCAACCTTGATGGTAGTGGCCAATCTGATATTCAGACGGGAGTTGGATTCTTTGATCACATGCTGGAATTGTTTGCTAAGCATGCAGTGATTGACCTTACCGTTCGTGCCAACGGAGACTTGCACGTGGATCAACACCATACCGTTGAAGACACGGGGATATGTCTCGGCCAAGCGGTAAAAGAGGCTCTCGGTGATAAAGCAGGTATTCGTCGCTACGGCCACTTTTCCCTGCCAATGGAAGAAACATTGGTGGATGTAGTGATTGATTTAAGTGGTCGTTACTACATGGTGTTCAATGCTGAGTTCCCGAGTTCCAAGATTGGCGATTTTGACAGTGAGCTGGTAGAGGACTTTTGGCAGGCTTTTGCGGCAAACATACTGGGTAACTATCACGTGAACGTCCACTACGGTCGGAACAGTCATCACATTAGTGAGGGTATCTTCAAGTGTACGGCTCGCGCTTTCCGAATGGCCATTGAAGCGGATCCCCGAATGAAAGGTGTCATTCCTTCAACCAAGGGTACGCTTTAAGATTTTCGCGTAGTTAGCAACAGGAAAAGAGCTGGGGCTATTATCCCTCAGCTCTTTTTTGTGTAGCACATAATAGATTCTTAATCGATATCCTGCTCTAGGTATCGCGCGAGCTTGTGGAAGTCACTGTTCGTTTTGATGTAACGCACAACCGTTACCAGATTCTCCGGATCAACAAGCTCTTCAAACGGCACATAACGCAGGTCGAACTGATTCTTGACGCTGACCATGACACCATCCAGTCCTTCTTCCACTAAAGCTCGGAATGCTCCAACCCCCAACTGGCTCCCCAGCATGACATCGAACGCCGTAGGCTGAGTGCAGCGTGATTCATATCCCAACTGTAGGCCGTTGATTTTACGAGTTTTACCGGTTGCCGCTTCATAAGCAGCACTCAATCGTTTCGTTAGGATTTGGCAAAGATTGATTTGGGAAATCGCAATGTGCCCATGGTCATCGCGTGGTATGCCCTCCAAATAGCTGTGAGGGAGATATTCGGCCAGACCTTCTGCGACTACAATCACACCAAACTCTTTGCCCAGCTCTTCGCGTTTTATCATTGTGCGAACAGAGCGGTCCATCAGTTTGTCCATATTCATGATTTTGCGAGTTTCTTCTTGGCCGGTTGCTGGATTGGTGATTGTCTCCTCAGCTGCATAGTCACCTTCAACGTCTTCCACGCTAATTGCCAGACAGGCTTCACCTGAAATCGCTGCTCCATAGGCCAACCAGCCCGCACTGCGTCCCATTGCTTCGCATAGGAAATAAGCACGACCCGCGGCTGCATCAAACATTAGATTGCGAATTTCTGTTGCCAGGAAATCAACGGCCGAGAAGAATCCAAAAGTAAAGTCAATTCCCATGTAGTCATTGTCGATCGTCTTTGGCAGGTGGACGACAGGGATTTTCTGTGAGTCGTCGCCCAGTGTATCCTGAAACAGCTTGAACTTATTGGCTGTTTTTAGGGTGTCATCACCACCGATCGAAATAAATGCATCTACATTCAGAGAACGCAGAGCATTGTAGGTGCGGAGCATAGGAGCGGTTCGTTCAGCGTCGCTTAGGTGTTCGGGCTTGGAAATCACCTTTCCCGGGTTTGCTCGGGCAGTGCCAATGATAATCCCAGGAGTTGTACGTGCTCTCTCCAGACAGTCTTCGCCGAGAATGACGTAGTCTTTCCCCTCTTCAAGCGGAGCGTTCCCATCATATTCCTGCAGAGAGGAATAACCATGTCGGATACCAATGACTTCCGTACCACCGCGGGTGAAGGCAATCGCTGCGGCACCGATAACTGAATTAGCAGCGGGAGCCGGACCACCTGAAAACAGGATCGCGACGCGTTTAATAGGATTCTCAGTTGTCTTTGGTCTTGCCAGCGGATCGCTCATGACGGAATAAGCTCCAGAGTTATTGAATGCATAAAAAGTTGTTAGCAAAGCCTAAGTTTAAGCTTAGCTTGAAAGATCGAAAACCACTGCCGGCAAAAAACAGACGACGCAATACGCACGGATAGGCTGCTCGCGGAAATAGCTAAGACAGAAATGCGTCTCTCTAGAAAGTACGCTCGACAAATTTCGTATCGATCGTTCCTGCTGCGAACTCAGGATGGGTGAGAACTTTCTTGTGGAATGGGGCCGTTGTCTCGATTCCTTCCACCTTAAGTTCGTCCAAACAGCGAAGCATGGTTGCAATGGCTTCTTCACGAGTCGGACGATGAACTAATAGCTTCGCGATCATGGAGTCGTAATAAGGTGGAACAGTGTAACCGGCATGTACGTGGGATTCCCAGCGTACACCAAGGCCGCCTGGGATTATCAGGTGCTCGATTTTTCCTGGACAAGGTTGGAAGTTTTTGTCAGGATTCTCCGCATTGATACGGCATTCGATTGCGTGACCTTCACATTTCACATCTTCCTGCTTGAATGGAAGTTCTTCACCCGAAGCGACAATGATTTGGGATTTGATCAGGTCGATTCCTGTCACCAGTTCAGAAACCGGGTGCTCTACCTGAATGCGAGCGTTCACTTCGATAAAGTAGAAGTTGTTGTCTTTGTCTACAATAAACTCGACAGTACCAGCGTTAAAGTAATTTGCTTCGCGAATCATGCGAACAGCAGCGTCACAGATGGCATTGCGAGTTTCGATGGGGAGGTTGGTCGCCGGAGATTCTTCAATCAGCTTTTGATGGCGTCGCTGAGTCGAACAGTCACGTTCCCACAGATGAATCACATTACCGTGCTGGTCAGCAATAACCTGAACTTCCACGTGACGAGGGCTACCAACGTATTTTTCGATGTAGATGCCTGGATTACCAAAGGCAGCAGCGGCTTCCTGTTGAGCAGCCTGAATCGCATTTTCCAGATCAGCTTCCGTCTCCGCGACACGCATCCCTTTGCCACCACCGCCAGCGGTAGCTTTGATGAGTACCGGGTAGCCGATCTCCGCAGCGACTTTCTTGGCTTGTTTGACGTCTTCGATTAGACCATCAGAACCTGGTACAACAGGTACGTCTGCGGCAACCGCCATTTTACGAGCCGTGTTCTTATCCCCCAGTTTCTCCATGGATTCCGGAAGCGGGCCGATGAAGTCGATTTCGCAATTGCGACAAACGTCATTGAAGTGAGCGTTTTCCGAAAGAAATCCGTAGCCAGGATGAATCGCATCGGCGTTACCAACTTCCGCGGCACTAATTACGCGATCGATTTTGAGATAGCTTTCATTGGAGCGAACACCGCCAACGCAATACGCTTCATCCGCGAGGTCAAGATAGGCTGAGCCTCGATCTCCTTCACTGTAGATTGCGATTGTTTCAATGCCCAGCTCTTTACAGGCTCGGATAACGCGAAGTGCGATTTCGCCTCGGTTTGCGACTAGGATACGTTTGTACATAGGTCGTGTCGTCTGTTATCTGAAGGACGGATTCGGTGTCAGCTTGGTTAGCATATGAATCGCGTTAGCCGCGAGTATCCACTTTGAACATGGGCTTACCACAGTCAACGGGATCCTGGTCGTTTACCAGAACAGCGACAATTTTACCGCTGATTTCTGCCGGGATTTCGTTGAAGACTTTCATAGCTTCTACAATACAGACGGTAGTGTCCTTACCCACACTGTCACCCACTTTGATAAATGCCGGTGAATCTGGATTTGCTGAACCATAAAAAGTACCAACCATTGGGCTGTCGATTGTCACGATATGATCACCTTCCTCGTCAGCCGAAGCGTCATCGGCAGGAGCGACTGGTGCCGCAACGACAGGGGATGGGGCAGCAGCGATAGGCTGAGCAACTCCTCCACGAGAAAGTCGGACTTTCTGACCGTCTTGCTCCAGATCGATTTCGGTTAAGTCATTTTCCTTCATGAATTCAACGTATTGAAGGAGACGTTCCATATCGAAGACGTTACTGGATTTCGCCATGGTCTAGTGTTCTTCCTCTAATGAAGCTTTGTGTTATCGATAATTAGCAATTCTAAGCATAATTGCCGAAAACTACTAAGGGGTTTTCACGTTATTTATAATGACTATGTATCCCCATTTATCGGCTTTTTAGTGCTATTAACAACTAGTTTTTCCCATCAATTAGAAAAAACCTAGAGTTGAACGATGGTATCTTCCAGTTTCTTAGGCACGCTCGTCAACACTTCATGGCCGTCCTTTGTCACCAACACATCATCCTCGATACGTACTCCTCCCCACCCAGGCAGATAGATTCCAGGTTCTACGGTTACAACCATGCCAGGTTGTAGTGGTACGTGTTGATTTGAGGCTAAACGTGGATATTCATGAATAAATGTTCCGATACCGTGTCCCAGACTATGTCCGAAGTATTTTCCGTAGCCTGCATTGGCAATGTGATTGCGGGCTGCGGCATCAACTTTGCTCATGATCGCCCCCGGTTTTATTGCCTTGATGGCTTTCAGTTGTGCCTGCAGTACGGTGTTATAAACCTTTTCGAATTTGGCCGTGAGCTTGCCCGTTACAATCGTTCGAGTGATATCACTGAGGTAGCGATCGTAATCCGCGCCCCAGTCAAATAAACAAAAATTATCATCCCCGATACGTTGTTCCCCAGGCTGGGCATGTGGCAGGGCCGCTTGAGGTCCTACGGCTACAATCGGGTCAAAGCTGGTTCCACGACCGCCAAATTGTCGAATCTGATGTTCCAGATTGAATGCGATTTCTTTCTCAGTCTGGTCGGCAGTCAACGAAGCTTTGATAACCTCAAAGGCTTTCTGAGCAGCTTTTACAGCTTTACGAATCGTCGCGATTTCTTGCTTGTCTTTGATCTCGCGGAGCTTCTCAACCATACTCGATGTCGTTGCTAGATTGACGTTCGGCAAAGCCTCGGAAAGTGCTTCGGCCTGTCCGAGAGAAAGTGAGTTACCCTCGAGGGCAACGGACGAGACTTTGGCTTTGGTGATCAACTTCCTGCTCGCTTCAACCATTGACTGCACCGACGGACGGATGAAGCAATCAATATCAGGACAGTCGTGTTCGATTTCCTGAATGTATCGGAAGTCGCTAATAATGATGGTGTTCTTTGGAAGTACGAGCAGGTAACTGGAGTCCCCACTAAAACCAGAGAGGTAGGTGACGTTTAATTCGTCGGTTACCAACATGGCAGCGATGCCCTGTCGTTTTAGTTCTGCTCGAAGTTTCTTGCGGCGTTGTGCGTGTCGGCTCATGTCTAAAAAGTCATTCCTGCGAGGAAGAGGGTGTAAGCGTGGTGGTTGTTATTAGGGCTCCGAATTGCTCGTCGGAGTCCGTGGTTGGTTGTTTTCGTCGACTTTGACGACAACTGGTGTGTGTGGAAGCTCATCTTCAGAAAACTGAGCGTAACTGCAAATGATTACCATGTCACCAGGTTTCATCAGGTGAGCTGCTGCTCCATTGATGCAAATTCTTCCCGAATCCCGCTCTGCCAGAATGGCATAGGTGGTTAGTCGAGTGCCACGGGTGATGTTGTAGATATCCACCTGTTCATGATCGTGAATGTCGGCTAATTCGAGCAACGCTTCATCGATAGACACCGAACCATCGTAGTCCAATTCGGCTTCGGATACCGTCGCCCGGTGAATCTTGCTTTTTAAATATGTGCGAATCATGCAAGTATGGTTTTTAACTTGGATGGGAATGAAAAAGGGAGGTGTAGACATACGTCCCGCCATGTCTCCATCTTATGATAGAATCCCTTTTTTGTTGAGATGGGGTTAGCTCGGTTTCCGGCATACTTTGGCCTCGGTTGCATAGCGTGAGCTATCCGCCAAGCTCGGCGATCACGAAGGCTAAACTGATAATCGCAAAGCAGGTTAGTACGGAAATAGTAAATCCGATAATGTCTGCTTTTGTTGGCTTTTGAATCTCCAGTTGGCTGTTAGGAAACAGTTTTACGCGATCAGGCTTCTTTTCACCTGCATAGACCGCTTCGAGCTTTGCTCGATCCGCTTCCGGATCGGGGAGTACTTTAGTTTTCATCTTGGCGTAGTACCGATTTAATGCTTCCTCCGAATTGCGAGCACCGGTAATGCTGGTGATCAAACTGGCAATAATCATTACTAGGAAGGGCATAATGATCTTTGGTACTAGCTCTAGAGCACTGCGGTTGGCTTTTGATTGTCCGGCAATGTCCACACCCAATGGGAGAAAGAATGCAAGATTGAGCTTGAAGTTGCCAGCTCCTTGCATCTCAGTACTCTGCGGGTAGCCAAATGTGGTAACCGTTTTGTCACCTTCGGTGACGGTATTTACCACGATTGGCTTGATGCTGGAATTCACGGGTACGACACGGTCCCAAAAGATTGACTGACCACCGGTGTAGAGCTTGGGAGTGCCGTCATCGTTGGTTTCAAATTCGCGAGGACTTGAAACATCAATTTTGTCTTTCCCCACTTCCAAGACCATTAGATCTGTTCCTGCCTGATTAGGAACCTTAATCTGGGTTCGTTCTTTATTGATAAACTCAGGCTTGAGTCTTTCATGAGCAGTCTTTTCAATGTCTGCTCGATCTTTGCTGCTAAGAGCAGCGGCTTTTTCTTGCCACGCTTCAAGTTGCAAGGCGAGGTGTTTCCGAATGGAAACCTTGTCTAGAACCTCTCGGGAAACGGTGTGTGTCATGGGCGAAGCCTGTAGGAACGCATCATTCGTTCGCCAGCCAGGAACAATCATTGGTCCAAAATAAGGAATCATTGTAAAAAATAGCAGGCAGTAGGCCACTGTTATCCAGGCGGCTTTAGTCGTTGCTCGACGCCAGTACATCCCAATCCAGAAGGGTGCCGCGAAGACGAGCGTAAACCAAAACGTGATTGTTAATTGTTGGATCATATCGAAGATCAGCAGTGAAAACATGATAGAGCCACTGACGATGATCGTACCTGTGATCTTTCCTGTTAAAAGGCAATTTCTTTCCGAAGCATTAGGATTGAGGAAAGGGACGTACAGGTTCCGAACGACTAATCCCGATCCAACAATCATATAGGCATCCACGCTACTCATGAGTGCCGCTAGTAGACAGGCCAGCATCAGCCCACGTAGTCCCGGCCCAAGCAATTGCATGGAAGTGTAGCCCCAGGCTTGATCAGGATCCTTAATTAAATCTGGTATGTCCGCATAGAGTGTCGCTGCGATGAGTCCGGTCAGAACCCAGCCGAGAGTACAGAATCGTTTGAGGAAATTCCCCACAACGAGACCGATACGAGCGTCCTTTTCAGTTTTTGCGCTTCCACCACCGGTGGCGATGAAGTGCGGCTGAACGACAATGCCAAATAAATTGGAAAAGACAATGGCGACTAGGTACGCCAAGGAGAAATCGGCACCTGCTCCGCCCATGAGATCAAAGAATGACTCTGGCAACTGTTCGTGCATGACACTGAAACTTCCCTCGCCATCCGGGTTTAGCTGGGCATCTCCATTAAGAGCATTAAGTCCCAGGGGAATCAGCATGCAACTCAGGATGATGACGCAGATCCCTTGAATTAGGTCGGTGAAATAAGCGGCCGTCAATCCACCGAGCATCCCGTAGAGTAATACGATAATGCCTACGGCAGGTACCAGAATATATTGCAGTTCAATTTCGCTGCCAAACAAAGTGACGTGATCGCCGATCATTGGCGCGGCAGTTTTGGCGATGGCTGAAAAGAACATCGAGCCATAGATCATAAAGAAAACCACGCCGAAAATGGCATAAGCTCCCCCAAGTTTTTTGCTTTCGTAACGCTCGACATACCAGTCGCCTAAAGTCAGATGTCGCATTCGGCGATACCAAACACCAGTGATCCAGTAGAAAGGTGTGACGAACAACCAGTACATCACACCCCACATTCCATTCATCCCTTTCGTAAACGTGCCGCTTCCGGTGATGATGGGATCTTGCGGTCCGGTACCAGCGCCAAATGCAGCAAAGGTCTGCATGAGTTTGCCAAATCCACGACCTCCCATGAAGTAATCTTCCTGCCTTTTGTTCAGGCGGGCACAGTAGATCCCGATGGCAACCAAAACAAGGAAGTAAATGCCAAGGACGATGTAGTCGGGAAGGCCGATGTATTCGGTTGTCATAAGGGGGATCCGGAGAACTAGAGGTGAATGGTTTTAGATTGAGAGGATAGTTTAGGCAGGATGGAGTGCGTGTCGAGTTCTGCACATAACTTAATATCGCTAACCATGCCCACTTGTTGCAAGTTTTTCCCGCCCCGGCTAACCAATAATTTTTCGAAGATGCTTTGGTTAAGATCGTCATTTTGTTTGCACTGCTGCCAAAGGTCGATTGCCAAAAGTGCCTGATCATTTTCTTGACTTGCATTGCGACCGGCTGCTAATGCTCCTGCAAGTAATGCGTCTTCCAGCGTGATTTCACCATTCGTACCGGCACAGACAATGTTGACCTTGGGATGTCCGGCAATGGCATTAGCAACGGCTGTTAGGTTGGCAAAGGCTGCGATGAGAATCTGGTCGGCCCCAAGGCAGGCCATTAAGGCTCGCGTACCATTGGTCGTGGTCAGTGTGATCTCCTTGTTGGCAACGCGGCTCTGGATGTATTCGGCCGGCGAGTTCCCAAAGTCAAATCCCTCAAGTCTTATACAGTCGCGTTCACCTCCCAGTAGACTACCGGTTCCCGCCGCCACTTTGCGAGCTTCTTCGACCGTAACAACCGGAGTAATGGAGGCCGCCTGATTTCCCAATGCGTTAACAATGGTTGTGGTCGCTCGCAGGACATCAATTACGACACAACGGGAGTCTTTGATGATGTTGTCGTCAGCGATTAAATCGGGAAGCAAAAAGACGTTTGTTTGTGACATGGGAAGAAAAGCAGCGGTTTATGACAGGTGGTGGCTCGTGGATAATTCCCACAGTGAGATGTTAGAGTTACTATACAGTATCAGTCCTCCAATAGGAGGGATGGCGGTGGGTGGATCCTCAAAGGATTTTTGTAACTTCATGGTTAAAGTAGATAAATCGAATCAGCGAGTGCAGCGGATGTTTGGCCAGATTGCGTCAAACTACGATCGCATGAATCATCTCTTATCGATGAATGTGGATCGCTACTGGCGTTGGCGAACGGTTCGGAAAGTGTCGCCCTCAGGGGATGCCCCGATCCTGGATATTTGTACTGGCACCGGAGATCTCGCATTTGCATACTGCCGAAAAGCAGGGGACGGAGTGCCGGTGCTCAGTGCAGATTTTACGCGGGAGATGTTGCAGATTGGCGAGGAAAAAAAGAAACGCAGATCCATCTACAAAAACGTTCGGTTTATCGAAGCCGATGCTCAGCACCTGCCATTTGATGACGACACCTTTCAGATAGTATCCGTTTCATTTGGCCTGCGTAATATCGCCGATACAGATCGGGGCCTAAGTGAAATGGCTCGGGTTTGCCAGCCTGGCGGGAAAGTGGCAGTGCTTGAGTTTTCAAAGCCTGGATGGCAGCCGTTTAAAGCATTCTACGATTTTTATATGAACCGTATTCTGCCAAAGATTGGCCAGTTCTTTGCAAAGAACGAAGAAGAGGCTTACAACTACTTGCCCGAAAGCGTCTCCGAATTTCCGGATGGGCAAAGGCTTGTTGATCGAATGCATGATAACGGTTTGGTTAATGGTAACTACTACCCACTTACCGGTGGTATCGCAACTCTTTATGTAGCCGAGAAACCAGCATGACGAATCAGGAAACCAGAGGGGAAAAGCGAGCCGTTGTATTGGCCATTAGTGGGGCCAGTGGAGCCGTTTACAGCGTCCGGCTTTTGCAGCAACTTGTGGCCTTGGGGATTCCGGTTCAACTAACGATTAGCAATGCCGGGTGTCAGGTTATCAAACAGGAATTGGGATTGGTGATTGATGTTGATTGTCCGTCGGTTGATGAACTGCTTGGGTATCAGGTCCCCGGCTGCCCGCTTCTGGAGATACCTCCTGGCCGACAGGTTCACGTATATCACTATAAAGATTTGATGAGTCCAATAGCGAGCGGTTCTCACCGCACTTTCGGGATGGTCATCTGTCCGTGTAGTGGGGGGACATTGGGTAGTATTGCTGGTGGCATTAGCGGGAATCTGATTCACCGCGGTGCAGAAGTTCATTTGAAGGAACGTCGCAAACTTATCTTTGTAACTCGCGAGACTCCGTTATCGCCGATTGCTATTGAAAATATGCAGCGAGTCACGGCAGCCGGAGGGATTGTGTTGCCAGCCAGTCCGGGATGGTATCACGGTGTACAGTCGCTCGGAGACCTTGTGGATTTTGTCGTTGCCCGGATTCTTGATCAATTAGAGATCGATAATCAACTCATAGACCGTTGGGGAGAAGGAGCGTTAGATGTCTGACGCTACGAAAGAGCCCGTAGGCATTTTTCAAAAGATCAAAACAATTTTGGAGATGATACGGTTCAGCCATACCATCTTTGCCTTGCCATTCGCCTTGTTATCGGCTGTCATGTGCTGGACGGTACCTCCGCTTGAGTCGGTAGATCTGGATTTACCGGGCTTTCGGAGTATTCACTTACTTGGGATAGTCGTGTGTATGGTCTTTGCACGCAGTGCTGCCATGGCCTTTAATCGAGCAGCCGATCATCAAATCGATAAAGACAATCCCAGGACTCAAAACCGGCATATTCCGGCAGGAAAACTGTCTTTGAAAAGCGTCGTGGTATTCACATTTATTAATAGTATCCTCTTCGTTGCTGCCACCCTGCTTTTCCTGCCTAACCGTCTGCCTGTCTACTTATCAGTACCGGTACTCGGATTCCTTTGCCTGTACAGTTACACGAAACGATTTACATCACTGGCTCATTTCTATTTGGGTGTTAGCCTGATGCTAGCGCCAGTCAGCACGTGGATCGCCCTGCGAGGTGAAGTCATGATGGTTTCGCCGGCAGATTGTTTGCCATCAGTCTTGATTGGTCTGATCGTGTTGTTTTGGGTTGGTGGTTTTGACATTATTTATGCCTGTCAGGATGCTGCCTTTGATAAGGCAGCGAAGCTCAAGAGTGTCCCGGCGAAGCTTGGAGTGAAACGAGCTTTACGTGTTGCAGCTTTGTCTCATCTGGTCATGATTGGCTGCATGTTGTTGTTACCTCAGGTGCATCACGCTGGTGGTCCGGTATTAGCGTTGAGTTGGATCTACTATACGGCTGTAGCCGCCGTTAGTATTTTGCTGATATATGAACATTCGATGGTTACCGCGGAGGATTTGAATCGCGTAAACATCGCATTTTTTAATGTGAATTCTGTAATCAGTGTCGGACTGTTCTTGATTGTGTCACTGGACTTGCTGATATAATCCCACACGTTGGAAGGGGGTCTGTTCTAAGACGCCTTTCACCATGTCTTGCGTTTTCAGAAGGAGTGGACTGACGTGTCAACTAAAACAGTTTTGTTGTTCTATGTATTATTCGGTACCGTACTTGGTTGTGTCGGTGAGAAGTCGGAGCCATCGCCAGTCGGTGGGGAGGAAACAGCGACTGACACCAATGGTACTCCGCAGTTGTCGACGGAAGAGAGTGTTGCTGAAACGGCCCCTGAAAAAACAATAGAGGGGCAAGCTGTGCCGATTCAACTGGATGCAGTGATTGGTGGCTTGCTAGCCACGCTTGGTGAGGGTGCCACGGAAGATCGAATTGTTGCCAGTACAGCCCTTGGTGAACAAGCGGCGGAAGTGGTGAGTCAACATGCTGACTGGTTGAAAGCTGGTAGTGTTTCGCAGCGTCGAGGAATGATGCTAATGATGACAGGTAAAGCGCAGGTTTTTCCCGACGAGACTTTCAGTTTGGTGAAACTTGCACTTGCTGATGAAGACAGTAAAGTGCGGAGTATCGGTGTTCAGCTAATACGTCAGTTATTGCCGATGCAAGCTGCAGAGCTTCACATGCGTTTGCTTGGCATGGTAAAGGACAGGCAGGAAACGTCGGCTATTCGGAATTCGATTTTACGTCTCATAGCTCTAGTTCCGGGCGACTTGTTGCAAACAGAGACAGCACTTGGTGAATTGATATTGGCTGAGGGCGATGATCCCACGGTCAAACAAGCCGCATTACAGTCCTATGTTAAATTGGCTCCGACTGAACCGGCCGTCGCCACCCTGATTTCTGTATTAAAGGGTTCCGACAGCAATGAAGTTAAACGGACGACTGCGGTGCTTTTAGGAAAGTACGGTACCAGATCCAAAGAAGCGGTGGACCTGCTTGGAGGCTTGATGGAAACAGATGATGAAGATCTTCAGGAAGCATCCGCCGAAGCATTGGCTCGAATCGGTAGTCCATCGATTGATATCTTGGTGGCCAAACTGGACTCGAAGAACCGGCTTGCTCAACAAATGGCGATCTTCACTCTTGGGGTGATCGGACCTTCTGCGCGGGAGCATGTTCAGAGACTGGAAGGCTTTATTACCGAAGGTGACCCGGATACTAGCGTGATTGCCAAGGAAGCAATTTTTAGCATATTGAAGCCACGTTAGTAAATTCTAAAGACTAACAGTCAGTGCTTCACCGACTCGCCAGTCGGCGGGGTTTTCCGTATCACGGATGACTTCGTTGTACACGGTGTTGCGTTCCACTGGTTCACGGCCTGCTTCGCGAATCAGCCCTTTTAATTGTTCCACCGTTAATTCTTCCGGGGTTGTTGCACCGGCATCATGATAAATGAGTTCGTGTCGAACAGTACCGTCGAGGTCGTCGGCACCGTAGTCTAATGCTGTTTGCGCTGTCCCGATGCCGAGCATGATCCAGTAGGCTTTGATGTGTGGGAAGTTATCCAACATCAAACGCGAGACGGCCATGGTTCTTAAGTCCATCAGGGCCGATGGTTTCTTGATGTGGTCGAGGCCGGTGTTTTCCGGATGAAACGCCAGTGGGATGAATGTTTGGAAGCCAGCTGATTTATCCTGCTGTTCCCGTAAACGGATTAAGTGGTCGACGCGATGGAATGCATTCTCAAGATGCCCATAGAGCATTGTCGCATTGGTTTTAATCCCAAGCTCATGGGCCGTGCCGTGGATTTCGAACCACTTGCCGGTATCTGCTTTGTGTTCACATATCTGGTCTCGTACTTCTGGATGGAAAATCTCTGCTCCACCGCCGGGCATACTTCCCAGACCAGCATCCCGTAAATCTTCCAGAATTTCCCGAACGGGCTTCTTGGTTAGGTGCTCGAACCAGTTTATTTCCACACCCGTCCAGGCCTTGAGATGCAGTTTGGGGTGAGCATCGTGAAGGATACGCACGATATCGACGTACCATTCGTATTTTTTCTTATGATGGAGGCCCCCTACAATGTGCATTTCGGTACACCCGTTGGCGATAGCTTCGGACCCGCGTTGCAGAATCTGCTCATCGGACATAACATAGCCACGTTCGGACCTCAGATCGGCTCGGAACGCACAGAAGTTGCAACGATATACGCAGATGTTAGTTGGGTTAAGATGCGTATTGATGTTGTAATACGCTACATTCCCGTTGATCCGTTCGCGTACGATATTGGCTAGTTCACCCACTTCCTGCAGCGGAGTCTCGTCCTGATAAAGTACTAGACCGTCTTCCAGTGAAAGGCGATCCCCATTTTCTACTTTTTTTCGAATATCTGCGAGTATTGGTGAGCTCATGCGTTGATCAGTGGTGAGTATTACGGTTTGGAAATAACGGTAATGTAAACCGTAGAGTGTAGAGTATTTGTCACAAACTTTTTAGTGCCAATCGAGTCAAATCATCGGAGATTCGAACAATCAACGCGGTCTGCTATAAGTGTTTTTATCGACGACGACGATGCTTGCTCTTTAATTCGTGTTCAATCTCTGCTTGTAAAGCTTCGCTGGCACCCTGTTGTTCGAGCCCGAAGTTTTGTAACCAGGCAGTCACTTCGAATTCAGTTAGCTTCTGATTAGGTTTGGAACGATCTGTTTTGCTAGTTGCTCGTTTAGCCTTCATCTCATGGTTGATACGTTGATACCAAAGATTACTGTCGATTGCCTGAGCTCGGCGCCGTTTGGCTGCCCGCTGAACCCGGTGGTCACTGGAAACGACGGTTAGATTTCGAGGAGCAGTATGCAATTCGATGTATTCTTCCATTAGCGTGTCCGCTTCCTCGTAACCTACAGCAAAATGCACGATCAGTCCCTGATGGTTGTAAATGCTGGTTCGGTTCTTTGGAGGGTTCTTCGCATCAAAGACGAGCACTGTTTTCGCAGCAAGTTCCGGAGTGAGTGTTTCAAGAAGCCAGTGAATAAGACTATCACGGGCACCTTTGAGGGTACCCGTCTCATTGTCCGGGCCGATTTCTTCTGATGCCCACCAGAGGTTGTATCCATCGATCAGAAAGAGACATGAAGTTGACTGAGGTGGATTTGGGCGATTCACAAGACTACCGCTGAAGTTTTATCGTGCCGTCAACGATTACGGTTTCGGCCCGGCCGGTTAAAGTAAGTTCATTAAATGGCGTGTTTGTACTCAGAGATGCAAACTGATTCGAATCAACCTTCCATGTTACTTTCGGATCGATGATGGTCACATCAGCGGCAGTACCTACGGATAACGTGCCTTTATCTAGCTTTAAGGCTTTCGCCGGATTAGTTGAAAGCTTGCCAATGAGCGTGGGGAAGTCGAGGTGCCCGGGAACCACGAGATTAGTGATTGCCAGCCCCAGTGTGATTTCTATTTGACTCATCCCAAATGGGGCTCGGTCTAACTCAGTCATCTTTTTTTCTGATGCTCGGGGAGCATGGCCGCTAGTGATGACATCAATCGTTCCGTCCTGGAGACCCGCGATGCAGGCATCAATATGGTTTTGAGATCGGAGAGGTGGATTGACTTTGTAGTTCGAATCAAAGGTCCTCATGACTTCATCGGTTAGATGCAGGTTGGCAATGCAAATTTCGCTGGATACATTCACGCCCCGTGCTTTAGCCCGTCGAATTAATTCGACACTCCCTTCCGTGGAGATATCCATCAAGTGCAAACGGGCACCGGTTGTTTCCGCCAAACGAAGATCTCTGCCCGTCGCGAGTTCTTCACTATCAGGATGCATTCCGGAGAGCCCCAGAACCATCGAGATGGCGCCTGAATGCATGAGACCACTTTGGGAGAGTTCCGGTATCTCGGGGTGATCGAGAATTGGTACATCAAACATGCGGCTGTATTCCAATGCCCGGCGAAACAGATCCGTCTTCTGCAGGGGATGGGGGGCATCACTAAAAGCAACCGCCCCCGCCTGAGTCAGGATGCCCATTTCTGCCAGTTCCTGCCCTTCTCTGTTCTTACTGACACAAGCGATAACAAAGACGTGGCAATTGTCTGCCTGCGAGGCCTTTTGCTGGATGAATTGAACTTGGGCCTGAGTGTCCGTTGTAGGTGAGGTGTTTGGCAGGCAGGCGATGGAGGTGAAACCACCATTAATTGCGGCTGCTGTTCCGGACTCAATAGTCTCGTCTTCTTCAAATCCCGGTTCGCGCAGCTGGACATGAGCATCTACAAGGCCTGGGCTGACGATCTTGCCGGCGGCTTCGACTTCTTCGTCTGCGGTTCCTAAGTTTGTTCCAATAGCGGCAATTTTGCCATCTTGAATCAACAGGTCTGAGACTTCGTCAAGCGATTGGCTGGGGTCAATAATTCGGCCGTTACGAATGATGATACTTGGCATGTTTGACTCCCTTTCTACGCTTGTTGGTTTGCTGAAGTGGTTAAATAGAGGGCGGCCATTCTTACGGCGATACCGTTGGTAACCTGATGGAGGATGACCGAGTGGGGGCCGTCGGCGACATCCGGAGTGATTTCCACTCCGCGATTAATCGGTCCCGGAGCCATAATCAAAATGTCATCTTTAGCCTGCTCCATTCGTTTGCGATTCATTCCATACAGGAATGCGTATTCACGAACGGATGGAAATGGCCGCGTGTATTGTCGTTCAAATTGAATGCGAAGTAGATTGAGTACATCACAACGGGGGATGATATCGTCCAGGCTGTAAGAGACCTCGACTCCGAAATCTTCCCACGCTTTGGAAACGAGTGTCGAAGGGCCACAGACAATAACATGGGCCCCAAGTTTCTTCAGTCCCCAAATGTTTGAGCGTGCGGTACGGCTATAGGTGATGTCGCCGACCATGGCCACTGTCAGGCCTTCCAGCGTTCCCCGTTGTTCGAAAATGGTCATGATGTCGAGCATGCCCTGAGTGGGGTGCTCGTGAGGTCCGTCACCGGCATTGAGAATGCTGCAGCTAACATTCTGTGAGAGGAGGTGAGGGCTTCCGGGAGTGCTGTGGCGTACGACCATCGCATCGACATTCATGGCTTCGATCGTCTTTGCTGTGTCGATTAAGGTCTCGCCTTTGCTGAGGCTGCTGGAACTGGCTGAAAACTCAACGGTATCCGCTCCAAGTCGGCGAGCAGCCAAACTGAAGCTGTTCCTGGTTCGAGTTGAATTCTCGAAGAACATGTTGGCAATAGTTTTGCCTTGGAGAATGGAAAGCTTGTCCTTGCATCCACCGGTTGCCGCTTTGAGTTCAACGGCGGTGTGGAGAAGAGTAAGGATGTCGTCCTTAGATAATGCTTCGAGCCCCAGTAGATGACGACGTTGCCACGTGTCAGGTACTGGTGAAATGTCTACTGCTGAATCCGTTGCAGTCACTTTCATCGTGCCCCTTTATAAAACTTCGATGAGTCTCCCGAGCGATTTTAACAACCAAACGATTGCCTGAGAACAATCCAATTGTAGGTAGAGAGGATTGTTTCCTTCTTTTTTATCAAAACAGCTCAAGAAATCTCAAGAATATCCTGATCTCTGACGATTCCCGAGCTACCAACCCCATTTTTAAGGGGCTCCATTCAGACGGTGAGCTGACATAATACGCTTACTATTCTCTCCCCCAAAGGGAATAACACACCATGAAAACTATCGAAAGTCGCTTTGTCCGGGCTTTGTACTTCGCGGCAATCATCTTGTTACTTAGCGGATGTAATCTTACGAGTTCGAATTCAGGAATGCAGACGCCTCAGCAGTTGGTGGCCCAACAGCAAACGATCATGCAGCAGGCCGCAACTCAATCAGGTTACACCACTCCTCAGGACCCCAATGGCAGCTTCACGGTGGAGATTCGAAACGCCTATGGAGCTCGTTCACGCATGCGTTTGCCTTTACAGTCAGGCTTGTGTGTCGAGGATGCGTTACGGCTTTCCAAAGTCACCGAACAATTTGATAATATGCAGATCAAGCTGAAGAGGCCAACAAAGGATCCACGCCGATTCCTGCCTCTGGAGGTCAAGTTTGATGCGGAATACCGTCGTGTGGACCCGCTCAACGATTATGCATTGCACCATGGTGACTATTTGGTTGTCACGCAATCGTCAGGTCCAGACCTCAGTGAATTGATGAATGATGCAGCAGGCCCACTGATAGGTTTCTAAACGATTAGTGCATGCATGAAAAAGGGCGATAGCTGATGTTAAGCGTCGCCCTGTTTCGTTGTCTGGAATGTTAACGTTGTAGCGGCCTGATTGGATTAATAATCGCGTGGAGTAATCCGGCCCTGGACTCGGTAAGGGAGTCCCATGATCCTGAGGAAACCTTCGGCATCATCCTGATTGTAGGAACCGCCACCTTCCATCGTGGCGATACCTTCATCGTAAAGACTGTTAGGGCTCGTTCGGCTTTCGACAATGATATTGCCTTTATAAAGCCCTAACGTCACTTCGCCGGTAACGTGTTGCATGGCAACATCATTAAAAGCGAGTAAGGCATCCATCCGTGCACAGTACCAGTGCCCGTAGTAGACCATTTCAGCAACTTCTGTCTTGAGACGATCTCGTAGATGACATAGATCTCGGTCCATCGTAAGTTGTTCCAGTACGAGCAAGGCATCGTAGAGCACTGTCATCCCAGGAGATTCATAAACACCACGACTTTTCATACCAACAAAGCGGTTTTCAACCATGTCAATACGACCAACACCATTCCGGCCACCGATGTCATTGAGAGTCTTTACGATTCCCAAAGGTGAAAGTTCTTCGCCATTGACAGCGACAGGTACACCTTTCTCGATCTTGATCGTGACTTTTTCAACTTCCTCAGGAGCGTCCTGAGGAGACACCCCCATTCCAAAGTCCACTTTGTCAACGCCGTTGACTTCCAAATCCTCTAAATCACCGGCTTCATAGCTGATATGTAAGCAGTTTTCATCAGAACTATATGGCTTGGATACTGAAGCCTTTACAGGGATACCCTTACCTTCGCAGTAAGCGATCATTTCTGTACGACCAGGGAATAATTCACGAAACTCTTTGATTCGCCAGGGAGCAATCATTTTCACATTCGGATCAAGAGCTTCCGCTGCCAGTTGAAAGCGACATTGGTCGTTACCTTTTCCGGTCGCTCCGTGAACGTATGCTTCAGCTCCGACTTCACGAGCAACTTCCAGACAGACTTTAGAAATTAAAGGGCGGGCAATGGAGGTGCCAAGCAGGTAGATACTTTCATATTTAGCTTGCCACTGCAAAACCGGGAAGGCAAAGTCACGGCAAAGCTCTTCTTGCACATCAACCAGTCGAGCACTAACAGCCCCACAATCATGGGCCTTTTGCATGATCGCTTCCCGGTCTTCACAAGGTTGGCCAAGGTCGACATAGACGCAGTGAACGTCGTATCCCTGATCCTGGAGCCATCCAAGGATAACGGAAGTGTCTAAACCGCCGGAATAAGCTAAAACACAGCTTGGCATTGCTATTACTCTTTCAAAAAGTCTGGATAGGGTTTGCGTTTTGGTATGCGGCAGACTTCAACATCTGCGCTGAATGATCTCATTGTGATTGCGGTTGTTTAACCTGACAAGAGCCGCCTCAAGCACTTCGGACGGTTAATGCCACCGAAGACAGTTTCCCTAGATTAGCTCGGAATAAGCGGTGACTGCGTGAGCAAAGGAAAAGTGGCTGACAGCAGTGGTCCACTGCTCTGCCGTTACCGGATTGCGGAGAACTCGACTCATCTGTTGAGCTAACGCCGAAGTATCACCCACCCCGACCAAATGGTCATGTAAGGCAGGTGGGAGTATTTCCCGCGGTCCGGATGGGCAATCTGTGGAGACGATGTTGGTACCACAGGCCATGGCTTCTATCAGGACGGTTGGCAATGCTTCCCAGCGACTCGATAGTACAAATAAGTCGGCCTTGCGCATCCAGGCATATGGATTGTCTTGGAAGCCAACCAGCGAAATCGAGTCTTGTAGCTCGTGTTTCGCTATCAGAGATCGTAGTAATGATTCCTGTTCGCCCGTTCCCAGAATGGCCAGATGGACCGCCATGTCTACATGGGTATGCAGTTTTGAAAACGATTCGATAAGTGTCGAAAAATCCTTCTGTTCACTGAGCCTGCCGACACCAAGGATCAGTTTGCCTTTAAATTGGCCTAGTGGATGCTCAATGTTCTCTCTGGCTTGTTGTTCCAGTTCAGGGCTAACGACGGGATTGTAAATTGTCTGGACTGAATTATTAGGTAAAGAAAGAACCTGTTCGAGGTCTCTTGCAGCGTCGTTGGATACGCTGATGATATGATCGGCATGAGGATAAAGTCGTTTGGTCAAAGGTTTGATCAATCGATCACGCCAACGTTCGCCTTTATAAGCTGACATCGTCATGTGTTCGACTACGGCAATCGTGGGGCGGTGCTTCGCTTTCCGGGCAGCCCGCAGGATGGCAATGTTGGCATGGCTTAGGTGAGAAACTACCAAATCCGCTTTTTGTCTGTTAAGAACTTCGATTAAGGGGCGAGTGGCCTTCCGCATTTGGGGTGTCTTTAAGTCAATGACTTCTACGTCGTCAGGGATTCTGTCTGCGAACGGTCCGGTGACAGAGCCGGTAATCAAGAGAGGGGTAACTTTATCGCGATCGAATGCACGCAGTAAATTGATGACGACTCTTTCGGCGCCACCACCGCTAAGTGAGGGGATGAAATTTGCGATTCTTTTCATGGAAGCGTTTCAGGAAAGCGGATAGCTCTTATTTGTATTGTCGGATGTTATTTATTTCGGTTGCTGTATAAGTTCACCCACAGCCAATTACCCCAATGCTCAGAATCTATTCTTCTGCTTATACTAAAGATTCTGAGCCGATCAGTTTTACATTACGGGTGTCAAACAGTATTAGGTCACGAAGAACTTCATGGAAATAGAGCAATTACGCCAGTTACTTGAACTGGTTTCTCAGGGGGACTTATCTGTCGAGGCTGCTCAAAAAGAGTTGGCTGCACAAGTTGCTGTCCGTGTAGAAGGCGTGACGCTGGACCTCGATCGTCAGCGACGATGTGGGTTTCCGGAGGTTATCTTCGGCGAGAATAAGGCGGCCGAGACAATTGCTTCAACAATGCAGGCTCAGCGTGACCATGGACAACCTTCGTTAGCAACACGAGTTTCGGCTGACAAGGCAGAGATTGTGACGGCAATGCTGGAAGGTGTGCTTTACAACGAAGTTGCCCGTGTTCTGCGGTGGGATCTGGCAGGTTCTCCAACGATATCCGGGCGAGTTTTAGTGATCTCAGCGGGGACTAGTGATTTGCCGGTAGCTGCTGAAGCAGTGGAAACATTGATTTGGATGGGTGTCGATTATGAATTTATTGAAGACGTTGGAGTTGCGGGGCCACATAGGTTAATTGAGCATGTTGAAACCCTTCGGTCAGCCGATGTTTTAATTGTGGTCGCCGGCCTGGAGGGAGCTTTGCCAAGTGTTGTTGGCGGTTACGTCGATTGTCCGGTCTTGGCAGTACCCACCAGCGTTGGATACTCGACGGCGTTCGGAGGCGTTACTGCCCTGCTTGGAATGCTTAATAGTTGTGCGTCTAATGTGTTAGTCACCAACATTGATGCAGGCTTTAAAGCTGCCTATAACGCCGGCGTTATGCTCCGTCGACTTAAAGGGACCGAGTCATGAATGTCATGACTGGATTAGTGCCTCGTGCATCGGACAGTCACAAAGGAGATTACGGACATCTGCTGTTGATTGGCGGTAGTCGTTATATGTCCGGAGCGATTGCGATGTCGGCTTTGGCTGCCTTGCGTGGCGGTGCCGGTCGGGTAACGGTGGCTACCCCAACTTCCGCTCAGCCGATTGTCGCAGGCTTTAACCCCTGTTATATGACCATTGGCACACCGGAAGATACTGCGGGAGTGATGGCGGTTTCCGTTGATGAGTTAAGCCGAGTAGTGGGTGGCTTGGGGAATTATAATGTACTGGCCGTTGGACCAGGTTTGAGTCGGAATGATGCTTTACCGGACCTGGTCGACGAGATTTATCAGAACTATGAAGGGCCGATCGTTTTTGATGCCGATGGGTTAAATAATCTGACGACGTTGGCTGGTGCTGCTGGCCCCCGTATCCTGACTCCTCATCCGGGAGAGTTCAAACGCTTATTGAGCAAATTGGGAAGAGATGGTGCGGTTGAACGGGAGTTGCAAGAACAGCAGGCCCGGGAATTGGCATCCGAATTTGATTTAACCATTCTTCTTAAAGGGCATGACTCGCTGGTAACCGACGGGACTGAGTCCCATTATAATTCGACGGGTAATCCCGGAATGGCGACAGCTGGTAGCGGAGATGTGCTAACGGGAGTGATTGCCGCACTGCTGGCGCAACAGTTTGATGTTTTGAACGCAGCTTTAATGGGGGCCTATTTGCATGGTTTGGCAGGAGACCTGGCAGTGCGGGATATAGGTCAGATTTCCCTAATTGCAACGGATCTCCTCGAGTATTTACCTGCAGCATTCCAGCAGACTCAGGCAGGAAAATAAATGAAGCTTATTCGTGATTTAAGTCAGTTAGACGATACGCTGCGTGGCGGTGCCGTTACGATCGGTAACTTTGATGGAGTACACCGTGGTCATGCGCGGATAGTTGAACAATTAAAGAATTTGGCTACTAAATATAATGGGCCAGCGAAGGTCTTCACCTTTGATCCTCACCCGGTACGTTTGCTGAGGCCGCAATTGGCACCACCACCGTTGACATGGACATCGCGTAAGGCTTTGTTGCTGGAAGAATTAGGAGTGGACGTGACGGTCGTATACCCGACTAATCCGTCACTACTCGAATTGTCGGCTGAGGATTTCTTTCAGCAGATCATCGTGGATGCACTGGGCGCGAAGGCATTAGTCGAAGGACCGAATTTTGCATTTGGAAAGGGACGTGAAGGTACCATTGAGGTTCTGCAGTTACTTTGCGACACGAACGAGGTCGAGTTGCAGGTTGTGCAACCATTACTGGAAGAAGAGGATTATGTCTCAAGCAGTCGTATCCGTAGGGCTGTTGCTGCAGGAGACATCGATTCGGCTCGTCGGGACCTGACGCGGCCTTACCGCTTACGGGGGATGGTGACACATGGTATGAAACGAGGCAGTGAGATCGGGTTTCCGACAGCCAACCTCGATGCGATTGATACCTTGATTCCCGCTCCGGGGGTCTATGCGGGAGTTGCCATAACGGAGTCTTGTAGCTTACCAGCAGCCATTCACGTGGGAGGTAATCCGACGTTCAAAGAAGCCGACCATAAGTTTGAAGTGCATATAATCGGTTTTGAGGGCAATTTGTACGGACAGATAATGGAAGTTGATATGCTTAGTCGGATACGAGGCACGGTTTCGTTTGAATCGGCAACACAACTAAAAAGTCAATTGCAGCAGGATGTGGCTAAGGCTCGTGAAATTGCAACGGAATACCTCATGAGCTCCAGAGGATAATCCACTCGGTGAACTAGAGACTATTCAGTAATTCGTTCTTAGGTTCTACTTGATTGACGCCTTCTTATTTAGAATTTCGAAAGTAACTATCTGTTAGCGAGATGCTTTTCCCGCTAACCAAAGCAACACAGGAATACTTATGGCCGTTAACTGGCAAGAATTCATCGAAGTTATTCAGGCCCACGATCGTTTTATGTTGACGAGTCACATTCGTCCTGATTGTGATGCACTTGGAAGTGTCTTGGGTATGATGGATGTACTGGAACAGCTTGGTAAAGACGTCATTATTGTTAACGGTCAACCCACTCCCCCTAATCTGGCCTTCATTGATCCGGAAAACCGTATCAAAGCGATTGGTGTCGATATTCAACCTGAGGACCTTCAGGACCGTGATATCCATATGGTTCTAGATACCAGTGCGTGGGCGCAGTTGGGGCCGATGGGGGAAGTCATTAAGGCGATGGATATTCCTTTGATTGTTGTGGATCATCATCAGGGTGAAGATGATCTGGGCGCGACATTTTTCAAAGATACTACAGCGGAGGCGGCAGGGAAGCTTGTAGCAGATGCTGCTGATGCATTAGGTATCGAATGGAATGCTCGGATGGCGCGGCCATTGTTCGCTGCCGTGGCGACAGATACAGGCTGGTATCGGTTTGGTTCCGCAGGTGCCGGAACATATCAGCTAGCGTCCCGCTTGGTGGAAGCAGGTGCGGTTCCGTCTGAAATTTACGGGCAACTCTATGAACAGGAGACGCTAGGTCGCCTTCGTCTACGAGGAACAGTCTTAGAACGCGTGGGTGTAGAACTTGATGGCCGTCTGGCTCATACGTTTATTAGACTCGAGGATTTTGAGAACACGGGAGCTGTGCCAACGGACACCGAAGATCTGGTTAACTTGTGTCTAACGATTAAAGGGACCGATGCCGCGTTTATTCTGGTAGAGCAAACACCAGATGTTTACAAAGTCAGTTTTCGCAGTCGATGTGAACTGGATTGCAGTGAGTTAGCACGTCAATTCGGCGGTGGTGGCCATAAGGCTGCTGCTGGTGCTGGTATAGATGGACCATTTGAAGAGTGTCAAGGTAGGCTCCTTGACGCGATGATTGCCAAGTTGCAATAATCGATATAGTCGGTAACCCGGTTGTCTTGTCTGCTGCATGGCGAGGTAGCCGTGGTTTCGTCGATGCCATGACTCCGGATTGTAACGATTCAACGAGAATGGATCGCACCGAAATTGCCCGCCGTTTTTGAGGTCAGCCAATACCCTGCCCGGTGACCTGGAGAATCCTTTTCATAGCTGATTTGTTAGCTTGATATGACTTGGGTAGGCTTTTGTTTTTATACATAAAGAGGATGCAGTGGTTTATCACTTCATTCGTGGGGTTACTTAATAAATGAGTGAAAAAAATAACAGTAGTGCTGATGAATCCCGCCGTGGGTTTTTTGGATCTTTTTCAGCCGTGGCAGCAGCTTTTGTGGGTGCATTTCTCGGGGTCGGTCCTGTTTGCGTAGGGATTTATGCCTTCATTATGGATCCCTTACGGGATAAATCGAAAGATCTTCCCAAAAAGAGTCGTGGTACCGGTGCAGACTCCGAAGGCTTCTTTCGTGTCGCCAGTGTTGATGAAATTGCCTCGGTTGTCCCTCGCCGATTTACGATCGTTGCCGATAAGCAGGATGCGTGGAACTTTATTGAAAATCAGGCTGTCGGTTCGGTTTATTTACAAAAGAGTGAAACGGGAGACATTTCATGTTTTCATACCACTTGTCCGCATGCTGGTTGCAGTGTTGCTTATGAACAGGACAGTGCAGCTTACCACTGCCCTTGTCACAACAGTTCATTCCAGCTGGATGGTTCGAAGCTTGAAATTGGTGGATCCACTAACCCGAGTCCTCGTTCACTCGACAAACTGGATGTCAAAGTCGATGACGATAACAACGTTTTTGTGCGATACGTGGACTACTACACTGGTAAACATGACCGAATCGAGAAATAACGAATAAGTTGTTTCTCAGCCACGAAATAAGACACGATCTTAAGATAACGAGATATATCTGAATATGTTTGGAAAGCTATACAACTGGGTTAATTCCCGTACCGGAGTTCAGGAATCTCTGGAAGAAGCCCTATACGAAAACATTCCCGGCGGTTCCAAATGGCGTTACGTCTCTGGAAGCATGCTGGTTTTTGCCTTTATGACACAGGCGATTACGGGGATTTTCCTGTGGATGAACTATAGTGCCGGCAGCCAGAACGCTTGGGCGAGTGTTTATTACATTACGTACAATATGGAAGGCGGATCTCTTTTACGCGGTATTCATCACGTGATGGCTCAGGCAATGGTTTGTCTGTTACCCATTCACATTTTGCAAGTAGTCATTGAAAAGGCTTACGTAAAACCTCGTGAATTCAACTGGTGGTTAGGACTCGTGCTGATGAAAATCACACTTGCTTTGGGGCTTACCGGTTATTTGCTTCCATGGGATCAAAAGGGATACTGGGCGACAAAAGTTGCGACGGAGTTGGCTGCCTTACCTCCGGTTGTTGGTGGGTACATTCAGAAGATCGTAGTGGGCGGTAACGAGTACGGACACTTTACACTGACGCGTTTTTTCGCCTTGCATGCAGGTGTCCTGCCGGGCCTCTTGGTAGGCTTTTTGGTGTTACACCTGGCGATGTTCCGTAAGCATGGAATTACAGCTCACAGTAGTGATAAACGTCCCGATCAAATGTTTTGGCCAATGCAGGTTCTTAAGGATGGAGTCGCTTGTGCCCTGCTCTTTGGACTAGTCGTTTGGTTTGCCTTGATTCATCCTGCAGAACTTGGTCCACCGGCGGAACCCACGGAACCTTATGGTGCTGCCCGACCCGAATGGTACTTCCTGTTCCTGTTTCAAATGTTGAAATACTTTGATGGTAGTATGGGCTGGAATAACGAATTTGTGGGAGCGATCGTATTTCCCGGCGTGTTGTTTGGTTTCATGTTCCTCATGCCATTCATTGCTCGGGTTAAGATCGGACATGCACTCAATGTGTTAATGATTGCCTTGGTGGTTGGCGGAGCGGGTTATTTAACCTGGGAAGCTCGCCAGGAAGATAATTACAACATTAATAATCCAGCTGACATAGAGTCAGCAGCCTACAAAAAAGCAGCTAAGTTCCACGCGGAAGTAAAGCGGGCTGATACGGAATTTGAGCTGATTCAAGAGCTCGTGAAAGACTATGGAATACCGCTTGAGGGGCCATTGGCATTACAGCAGAAAGACCCGTACACGATGGGGCTTCGCTTGTTCCGCCGGCAATGTGCAAGTTGTCATGCTTATAACGCGACCGGTGAAAACGAGCGTTTGGCGATTGCAGGACCTGCGATTGCAGCGGATGCCGAAGGGCCGATGGGAGCTCCTGACCTTTATGGTTTTGGCTCGCCCGCCTGGATACAGGGTCTGCTTAGTGTAGGTGAAAATGGTATTGGTAGTGCCAGCTACTTTGGCAATACCAGTCACAGTGAAGGTGAAATGATTGCTCATATTCGTGACACAATGTGGGCTGAAGCTGAGTCGGAGGAAGATAAGAAGAATCTGTTAGTAATGGTCGAAGAAGTTTCCTGGGCATTGTCTGCGGAAGCAAAGTTGCCTTACCTCGATTATGCAGCCAATCAGGAAAAAATTCAGTCTGGAATTGATCACCTGAACGACGACACGCTTGGCTGCGTGGGTTGTCATAACTATCAAGAGAACGAATTTGGCTATGTCTTCACTTTGGACAACTATGCTTCGAGCGAATGGTTAACCACGATGATTTCAGACCCTAATCAAATCTATAGTGAAGACTGGGGGACTCACAATGACCGTATGCCCGCCTTCCACAGCGAAGCGACCAAACTTCTGACGGCTGATGAAATCGAATTGTTAGTTCGCTTTCTCCGGCAGGATCGTACTTTGCTTGGGACTTCTTCAGCTATAGTCAATCCAATAGCTACTTCTGAGTCGCCGGAGGAAGCTGCTGAAGAAGCGATTGAAACTACGAAAGATCTAAGTGGAGAAGAGTCCGCCGATTAGTGGCTGTCATTTCCATGTAAGAAATAAAGGAGCTCTGAGTTTTTCCTGAGGTGGGTCAACTCAGAGCTCCTGTTTGTGTGGTGCGGGTTGGATGATGCTTGGCTTACGCCAGTCGCTTACGGATTTCATCCACCACATTTTCAACGGTCACGCGAATTTGCTCGAGCGAATCTCGGTCGCGGATGGTCACAGTGCCATCTTCGATGGTCTGACCGTCGACGGTGATACAGTAAGGCGTACCAGCCTCATCCTGCCGACGATAACGTCGTCCCACAGCTCCCTTCTCGTCGTAGAAGACATTGAAGAATGGTTTGAGATCGGCATAAATCCTCTTGGCTATTTCTGGCATGCCATCTTTCTTAACCAGCGGGAAGACTGCGGCTTTGATGGGAGCAATGCGTGGATGGAATTTCATCACCACTCGCTTTTGCATCTTGCCTTTCTCATCTGGTTGCTCGTCTTCGGTATAGGCTTCACAGAGGAATGCGAGTGTTGCTCGGTCGGCTCCGGCAGACGGCTCGATAACATGAGGTGTGTATCGTTCACCACTTAAATCGTCGCGATAATTTAAATCTTTCCCTGATCCACGGTGTTTTGGCTTGCCGTGTTCGTTGAGTTCCACTTCGAGTGGATTCGTGTTGGGATCTAATTTTCCTTCCATGTGGCTCCGGAGGTCGAAGTCACCTCGGTGAGCGATGCCTTCCAACTCCCCGTATTCACCTTCCGGAAGGAACGGAAATTGATACTCGATATCCGCCGTTCCGGTTGAATAGTGGCTGAGTTCATCTTCATCATGTTCACGAAGGATCAGCCGTTCATCAGACAGCCCTAGATCTGTATACCACTTCATACGCCGGTCACGCCAGTATTGGTACCATTGTTGAGAGCTGTCAGGGTGACAGAAGAATTCAATTTCCATCTGTTCGAATTCCCGCGAACGAAAGGTGAAGTTTCGCGGAGTGATCTCGTTGCGGAAACTTTTCCCAACCTGTGCGATTCCGAAGGGGATACGGACCCGAGTGCTGTCCAGCACGTTCTTGAAGTTCACGAAGATACCTTGTGCGGTTTCCGGACGTAAGAATGCCGTGCCTTCTTCACCTGAAAGGGCCCCGACAAATGTTTTGAACATCAGATTAAATTCGCGAGGTTCTGTTAATGTTCCGGCTTCTTTGGCATCTGGTCCGAGCACCATGCTGAGGTCTTTGATCTCGGTTAGATTTAGATACTCAGGGTCCCATTGCAGTTCTTCGGCATGCTTGGATCGTAGATTGAAAAACTTCAATGCTCGACGCTGTGTATCTTCGTCTTCCTGAGTGATTTCGGCGACGGTGGCGATAAAAATACGTTGGCCTTTGGCTTCCACCCATCGTCCTCGCACCTGGTCGTGACGATAACGCTTCTTTGTTTGGCGACAGTCAACCATGAAGTCGTGGAAGAGGTCGTAGTGTCCGGAGGATTTCCAGACATTGGGATGCATGATGATCGTACAGTCGAGTCCCGTCATTTCGTAGGTGCCAGGTGCCCCCTGCTGCTCGGTCAGCTCATCATGGCCAGAGACCATATCACGCCACCAGGCTTCTTTAATGTTGCGTTTCAGTTCAACGCCCAGTGGTCCGTAGTCCCAGAAGCCTTGAATGCCTCCGTAAATTTCACTGGATTGAAAGAGAAATCCTCTGCGTTTGCAGAGGGAAACAAGCTTGTCCATCTCCATGGCGAATTGGTCTTTCGTATTAAGAGGTCTTGTATTGGCTCGTGTCGCTTAACGACTTTTATATCTTCGCCCACAGCCGTATTTTCAGCTATGGGGGTAATTTGACTTTCTTGCACTACTTCGATTTGCATCCCAAGAGGTGAAAGAGCTATAAACATGTTTTGGATACAGGGTTAATGCCGGTTCAGGTTCAAAGTGTTCTTTGATTTGCCATGGAGTCGGGCCTTGATAACGGATGTGATTTATTTGTGTGCCTGCATCGTTCCACCTAGAAGGTAGCCACGCGGTAAATAGAAATAGAATTGAAAAGAGAAGATGCTTCGCCGTATTTTTTTTGCCATGGCACTAATGGTGCCTACGATTGTTTTTGCTCAACCCCCAGTCGTTCCTGGTCATGCTAGGTTTTATGCTGAAGCGGACCCTTCGGTGGAAGCTGGCTTGCTGTTGTTGGGGGAGTTGAATTGTATCTCCTGTCATAAGCCAGTTGAATCGCTTGTGTCGGCATTTTCTATAAAGAAAGCGCCGGTTTTAGATTCAGTGGGGTCACGTATTCGTAGTGGATTCATGATGTCGTTTCTGGATAATCCGAAAGTAGCCAAGCCGGGAACAACCATGCCGAATGTTTTGGCGGGAATGGAGTCTGGTAAGAAGCGTCGAATTGTTGAAGAGTTGACACACTTCCTCGCATCGACCGGTTCGATCAATGATTCAACCATCAGTCCGCAGGCAGTCAGTCGGGGGAGGTTACTGTTCAATACGGTTGGATGTTTGGCTTGTCATGATCCACAAGAAGGTGAAAGTGCAGCGATTAACGGAAGCATCAGATTTCCTGTATTGAGTGAAAAGTATACACTTGCCAGTCTCGCAAACTTCCTGAAAAACCCCCATCAGGTTCGCCCCTCTGGACGCATGCCGTCCTTGAATCTAAATGACAAGGAAGTTCTTGATGTCGCCTCGTACTTGCTGCGAGATTTGAAGCTGCCGGATAATCTGGCCTTTAAATATTACGAAGGTAACTGGGACAAACTGCCTGATTTCTCAAAACTTGC
>Ga0115011_10000072_pt1 | contig 97753 bp, 76 predicted proteins | sample TroAtlMetagenome_2_FD_88705 | JGI IMG/M metagenome (GOLD analysis project Ga0115011, IMG submission 88705) | Marine eukaryotic phytoplankton communities from Atlantic Ocean - Tropical Atlantic ANT8 Metagenome | ecosystem: Environmental > Aquatic > Marine > Oceanic | place: Tropical Atlantic... | reverse complement strand
GCCCTTGTCATGACTCGGTAGATCCCGCTGGAGAGCCCCTCCCACAAGAGGTGCCCATCTACACAGACCCTGTTTGGATCTGACGTCAGGGACCGCGAGCCGTCTTCCGTAACCATCCATAAGGAGGCTCCACAATCCAGCCCTTCGGACTCATTCAGCCCAGATACCAATCTCAGCGTGATTGAGCCATTATTCTGGCTAACCTCTCCTACTGAGGCCCCTGAATCTCCCTCATCACCCTCACTAAAAAACATGAACCCGCTCGCAGCGACTAACAGTATTCCAGCGATTTGAACTGATCTATTGCTGAACACAGTTCGTCTCCAAGCTCTCTCTCAATTCTACACTAGCAGCATCATTTGACGCAAGGTGTGCCTCCATAGCCGGCAAAGCATCACCACATCGCCCTTGGGACACAAGCCAACTGATCCCAAGCTCATTCAGGGTACTGTCTCTAGAATACTCTCTAAGGGTAGAAATCAACCACTGATCGTCCACCTGTATATTCGGCGCAGAATGCCAAACTCTGAGCCGCCTTCTAGCATACTGAACATATCGTCGACGCGAAGACATGGAGATGTGACCACCCAATTCGGCTGAATCACTAAACACCCTCTCCGCACCTTCATAGTCCCCCCACCAGCCGAGCTGTTCGCCCAGGGAGCTACCTCGACTCAAGCTTCGGCTAGACATCCAAGCAAGCCTAGCCTCCTGCAGAGCCTCTGGCTCTAGGATCTCTATCCCCTCAAGAGCCCAAGCGAAGAGCTTGCCCCGTGGAGCACTATAACCGTGCTTATCGACGCGAACCTGGTAGCCGAATCTATAGAGCCAACGACCTCGCTGCTGTGTATACTCCACCACCCTATACTGGTCTCCTAGATCATCTTCTCTCAAGATCGATGCACCAGAGAACGCCTCCCCCATTTGAAAATTCGCTGGGGGCTCTTCAAACTGAGCCTCTCCACCACCAGCCCAGAAACTGAGCTGTGTATCACCCTCCCAGCTATGACCTTCTGGGACTAACTCAAGATCAGCGAACATGGCCTCGTTAGAGTGACGTGATGTAGTCCAGGCACGCAGCCCCCTCAGGCTCGCAGGGTTGGATTCAAGCCTCACAGGTAGATGAAGAAGGGCACCATCAGACTCAACCTCGACTCGATCTCCCCAAAGAACGGAAGGTACCGCTGAGAAGACAGGTGTCAAAAATGCTGGGGAGGCTATCAGGAGGGCTGTGACAAAAAGGTTCTTCCTAGCTACTTTATCGGCTATACGACGCGATGTAGCGACACTAGGGGTCACGACTGCGGTCGCTAAGATACCACCAAACAGCCCCCCAAAATGACCTAGCATAGATGCGTTCTCGATTCGAAGACCAGATACGAACAAGAGGGCAAAAAGTAGGACGTTACCGTAGCCGTAGAATCGCTGGTGATGACTTGGGATAGTATCCCCAAACCTAAACCCAACGACTATTACAGCACCAAGTAGACCGTAACCAGCTATGCTAGAACCCATCACTGGGAGGCTACTATACATCCCAACAGCTAACCCACCAAAAAATATGGAACTGGCGACAACAACAGCGGTCGCAGAGGCCCCAAGAGCACGCTCCACCCGATATCCTGTGTATCCGACAACTGCTAAGTTTGGAAAAAGGTGCATGGGGCCAGCGTGTACAAACTGCGAGCTCCATGGTGACCACCACCTTCCATCCAGAAAGATCTGTTCAAAACCAGTAACGCTCGCATCAAAAGCGGTAAGAATTGTCAGACCCAAAGAGCCCATGGTCCAGCCACGAACCGAAAGGTAGAGCTGAACAAGACCAAGCAGCAAAACAATCCCCGTAAAAAGGGATGAAAAGATCGGTCTGCCACCAAGACGAAGGTGATCTGAAAACCTCGCATTTGGGGTATCTAGCGCCTCAGCTAATGCAGGGATTTGGTAGGCGACTATGAATTCATCCCCAGTCCATGGGGGGTAGCAGATCTCAATCCTAGCAGATGCGCGCCCTTGACGGAGGTGCTCCTCAAGCTCAATGACGTCCACCACTGAGACGACCCCTCGCACCCTTACCTGTGCGTCGGTATGGTCAATCTCAGTCGTCATTCGTCAAAAGTGAACTCCATCCCTAACGCTCTAGCGAAGAAGGCAAATTCATCTGCCGACTGTTCAATTTTCATGCTTGTTGGCATACCTCTACCGTGGCCAGCGCGAGTCTCTATCCGGATCATAACTGGTGCATCACCACCTTGAGCCGCCTGCAGTGCTGCAGCGAACTTGAAGCTGTGAGCTGGCACAACTCGGTCATCATGGTCTGCCGTCACAACTAACGTAGCTGGGTACTCAACACCTGACTCACAGTTATGTACTGGGCTATAGGCGTGAAGAGCGTGAAACTGCTCTTCGTCATCAACGGTTCCGTAATCACCCGCCCAGAATCGACCTATTGTGAACAGGTGGTATCGGAGCATGTCCATCACCCCGACCCCTGGTATTGCCGCCCCAAACAGCTCCGGTCGCTGCAGTAATGTAGCGCCGACAAGCAGGCCTCCGTTACTTCGTCCAGTGATACCCAGCCTATCAGGGTTGGTCCAATTCTCAGAGATTAGCCACTCGGCAGCCGCTATAAAGTCATCAAAAACGTTCTGTTTGTTCAGCTGCGTACCTGCTTCGTGCCACTCTTCTCCGTACTCTCCACCACCTCTAAGGTTGGCCACAGCATAGACACCTCCCATATCAAGCCACACGGCTATACGAGGCGAGAAGCTAGGTGTGAGGGGTATTGAAAAACCTCCATAACCATAGAGTAGGGTTGGATTATCACCATCCAATTCTATGTCCGCTCGGTGAGTTATGAACATCGGGATCTGTGTTCCATCAGCGCTAGCGTAGAAAACCTGCTCAGTAACATAGGGGCTAGCGTCAAATGTAGCCTCAGACTCCTTGTAGAGTGTCACCTCCATCGTTGATGTGTCAAATCGATAGATATCTGATGCTGAAGTGTAACTTCCAAAGACGAAGAATGTCTCTGGATTGTCAATATGACCACCAAAGCCCCAGACACTTCCAATCCCAGGCAGCGGAACCTCTCCCACTACAGTCCCATCTAGCTCGAACACCTCCACCTTGGAGCTAGCGTCTACGAGGTACTTCACCAAAACACGCCCACCTACTACCGATACGTTAACTATGGGCTCTGGGCGCTCGGGAACAACCTCGGTCCAAGCCTCAGGTTCAGACAGATCGAATGAGACCACCCTGCTATTCGGTGCGTCTCGGTTGGTGCGCATCCAGACAGTCTCGTCAATTTTGGCTAGAAAAACATATGACGCGTCGTTCTCTACAAAAAGTGGTTGCCAGTCGGCCTCCAAGTCGGGATATTCTGGATAGAGCCGGTGGTGAGTAATGGCCTCTGGGCGGAACCAGAGCTTGTTGATATCATCTGTAGAATTGGAACCATAGAGTACCAAGGTAGAGCCATCTTCGGTAACACCCGCTGAATAGTTAAACTCTGGGTTGGCGAGATCTTCCCAGATAAGGGTGTCTTCAGACTGTGGCGTACCTACTGTGTGGAAGTAGATCTGGTTGTGCTCATTGACACCCTCAAGAAGGTTCGATGGCTCTGGAAACCTTGAGTAGTAGAAGCCTGTAGATTCATGGTTCCAGCTGGCGCCAGAAAACTTCACCCACTCTACACGATCCTCGAGCACCTCCCCTGTAGCTACATTCACCACTCGAAAGTGTTTCCAATCAGAGCCGCCATCAGAGACACCATATGCTACATACTGCCCATCTTCGCTTGGGTAGTACCCAGCCAAAGATACAGTGCCGTCCTCAGAAAATGTGTTTGGGTCTATCAGGGGTAGATACTCCCCGTCGAGTGTATCGCCAACATAGAGGACTGAGTGCTCTTGGAGACCATCGTTAGCACTAACAAAGTAGTTACCACCCATTAAATATGGACTAGATGACTTCGGATAATTCCAGACCTCTTGGAGGCGCTGCCTAATGGCATCGCGAGACTCTACATCACCAAGCCATTCACGAGTGATCGCGTTCTCAGCCTCAATCCAAGCGCGAGTCTCTTCTGAGTCTGGGTCCTCCATCCAGCGATAAGGGTCGGCTACTTCGACACCAAAAAATGTGTCTACAGTATCACCCATCCGAGCGGATGGGTACGTTATAGAGTTCTCGGCTGGCTGTTGAACCTCTACATTTGCCGCTGGCTCACTGGCTTTGGGAGCACAGGCTATTAGGGCGGTGAGTGTGAGGGCTGCGACAGAGATGCTAGTGCTTAGGTACGTCAATTTGGGCTCCAATATGTTGATAAGAGAGACTAACCGATTCTAAGGTTATGGCCTATACACGTATACACACGTTGTATTAAGTTAGGGGTAGGGGCCTATTAAGAGGCTCAGACCACCTATCAGAGACTAGCGCCTGCGGTTTACAAAAATAAGCGCAAACAACGGAATGCCAAAAAGATGCCAGCCAAACCCTCTGCCAGATGGTGTAGATGAACAACCACACCCCTGCTTTGGGGGTCGGTCACCATCAAAACCGCTGTCATCTAAGCCCTCGGATGTGTCGATTTGGGTTGAGGAGTCTCCAGTATCTGTGGTTCCAGTGTCAACAGTGACATCTTCACTGTAATGGAGCGTGTAATTGTTGATCTGATCAAGCCTGCCTGTGACAGCCAAGATGTCACCTGCGTTTACCGTAACAGAAAGCCCCCACCCAGAGGGCGCAGCCAGAATTACCTCCCCTGTGGCGCTGTAGCTACCAGACTGTTGTACGTTGTAGTAGTGAGTCCCTAGGTAAGGCAAAGCTCCGCTCTTACCGTCCGTTACTGGCCCCTCAACCTCTGGAGGAAAGTAATAGACGGCATCATTGAAATCCATACTGGTAACGCTGGATGTAAAACCTCCCCAGAGCTCATCAAGGGTCACTCCATTTGCCTCTGGAATAAGCTCATCCCACATAACCATGGGCCTTGTAGAGGCCTCAACCCAGGCAGCTAGCATCCCTCCCTCGCCTGAAACATGCTCCTCAAGGTGCGCATTAACGACGCTCATACCGTATTGGTGATAGCCATCCATAGAGGAATAACGAGCACCACTGTTACTCATGTAGTACCAAGTCTGAGGACCATATGCGTTAGCATTTGGCAGCGACAATTCGGCACCCCACTCTGCCGAAGCCTCCCAGTACCAGTCTTCATCATCGTTCGCACCATAGCTGTAATCTCGCATTCCGTATTGAACAGCGTGGTTAAATTCATGAGCCGCTAGGCTAGTCCAAAATTTGTTGTCTTCACTGTATTCGGGGTTCAAGAAAATTACGGGGTAGCCTTCTGGATACTCATCTGCTGGGTACTCCGTTGTGTAGCCAGAGCCAGCGTAGTCATCATCGAGTATCACCCATATGTAGTACAGCTCTGAAGAGACTGGCTGTGGCCAACCACCATCAACAATAAGCGCCTGCCAAGCGTCCTCCATTGCATCCGCTGCCATTTGTACTTTCGCCTCCGTAATATCCATCCCATTGGGCCAGCCCACAGCGAAACTCTCTGTGTAGATCATGTTTGGGAAAACGTTACCTCGAAGGAGTTTTTGAGAGCTGGGGGGTGACGAGACTTCAGCAGTAAGGTTTGCTGGAGGAGTGAGCATGTACTGGTATATCGGCGGGGATTGTCCGCTCAATGCCGAGAGAGTCGCAGGCAGAAGGCAATCAATTATTCCTGACATATAAGCCTCACTTTTTCCACAATAGATGTTCATCATAGAACAGTTTTGAGAGGCGTGTGTTCATTTAGTACTGCTAAACAGCTTCACATCGGCTCGTCATTTCTATAAGTTGCTTCAGCTAAACAGTGTGCAAGACAGACATGCCCACATCTGTTGCCCAATTGTCGCGGTAATAGCCCATGCATAATATTAACTGCACAACTCACAGAGGCATAGGGTATCAGATGTGCGGATTTGTATCGATAATCAGTGAAAGCCCTGTTGCGGCTGATCTGCTCTTGGCTCTCCAAGCGATCCAACACCGCGGTCAAGATGCTGCTGGTGTTGGGGTCTTGGATGCAGGCAGGCCTCAGCTGGTAAAAGGGCTGGGAATGGCGACCCAAGTGTTCGACCGCCCCCGCAGCGAACTACAGGGTGGAACTGTTGGGTTGGCTCACGTGAGGTACCCAACAACAGGCACGACCTCAACCCGCGAAGACGCGCAACCCTTTCTCTCTCGGTGGCCCGGTGTTTTATTAGCACACAACGGCAACGTAGTTAACCTCGACGCCCTAAACAGCTCACTCCGAGATGAGGGTGCGCATGTTCTATCCCAGTGCGACGCTGAGTCTATTCTTGTAGTATTATCGAGAGAGCTCATCAGGATTAGACCGTCTGGGCACACCACAGCCGACGTCGTGTCAGCAGTAGGCACTCTATTTAAAAGAGTACGCGGTGGATACACTGTAGTGGCAGCGATGGAGGTTGACGGGGTGGAAACTCTTGTCGCTTTCAGAGACCCGAACGGGGTTCGTCCTGGGGTCTATGGTGTGCGTTCAGATGGGGCGTGGATGGTAGCGTCTGAGTCAGTGGCACTAGATGTCACTGGGTTCAAACGAACTGACGACCTACCCCCCGGCTCAATGGTTATTTTCAGGAATGGGGCAGCACCCGATATACATCAAATTACAAACAAGCCCACACGTCACTGTATCTTTGAGCGCATATACTTCGCCCGTCCAGACAGCATGATGGAGGACGGAAGAATCAATAGGAGCCGCTGGCGGATGGGGCGGCAACTAGCACATGAATGGGCTGAGCGGGGGCTGGATGCCGATGTAGTCATGGCGGTCCCTGACACATCACGCCCAGCTGCGATGGCTATCGCCGAGGCTCTAAAGATTCCCAACCGAGAAGGATTCATTAAGAATCGCTATTCAGGAAGGACATTCATAATGCCGACCCAGGCGGCAAGAAAGGCTGCTTTGAGGCTCAAGCTCAACCCTATACCTGAGCTGTTTGAGGGAAAGAAGGTCTTATTAGTAGACGACTCTATTGTTCGAGGGAACACCATGCAGCGCCTCGTTGAACTGGTGCGTAGCCTGGGTCCAAAAGAGATACATATAGCGATCTTTTCACCCCCAGTGGCTCACCCCTGTTTCTACGGAATCGACATGCCGTCTCACGAAGAACTAATAGCTTCGAGGCTGACTCCTGGAGAACTCAGCGACCACCTAGGGGCTGACTCGCTAACCTACCTCTCCATGGATGGGCTGCGAGAGGTCGCTGGGGATAACATCTGCGACGCCTGCTTCTCTGGCGACTACATGATCCCTATCGATAAAGCAGATAGAGAGGCTATAAACGCGGCGCGTCGACCAAACGGGTAAAGATAGCTACAACGCGATAAACACCAAGCTATGGCAGAAGCTTCAAAACAGTCGAAAGAGATAGCCTCAATATTGATGCTAGCACTTCTTATTAGAGGTGCCGCTACTTTAGGTGTTGGTGTAGGCTTCTTCGGAGATGGTGGAATCACTAATGAAGCTGCTAGGCAGCTTGGTGGAGCTGAATTCCCACTTATAACAAAGTGGTTAGCCCTAGCTGGTGGAGGAAGGGCCTTAAGCGTGATGGCTGGGGCTATGATGGCGGTAGCTGCGGGACAGATGGGGCTGGCACTTGGCTCGACTCGCAGAGGTGCTGGGTTTCTGGCAGCATGCGCACCACTCTTAGTGCTTACTGGAGCAGTAGCTAGCAGTCAGGCCATATGTATTGCCGTGGCTTCTGCTGGGGTGGCTCTAGCTTGGGCTGGAATTCCCCTCTGGGGAGCCTTTGTGGCTGGGGCATCACTATGGACTGGTTTTGGTGGTATCCCTCTTTTCCCATTGATACTCCTGGGTCCTGTAATCAACAGAGAGGCCCACAGCCTCGCAAGAGGCTTCACCAGACTCTTCGCAGGTATTATACTTAGTGTGGGTGTTACCATTTGCGGCCTATTCCCATGGATTACCCCTACAACTGAGACGCTTCTATCTCCTCTGCAGAGCCTATCAGGCCTATCCTTTGGCGATTTAGTCGATTCCCTGCGAGCTTTAATCTTTATGCCCACATGGACAGGCCACCCCATAATCGGTGCCTTGGCCTTAACGGCCGTGCTCACGACAACGAAAGAGCGCAGACTAGAGAGAACGCTTGTCCTTATTTTTAGCGGAGCCTCTCTAGTTATTAGCCACGCAGTACTAACGGCAACCTCTACTGGAACAGTGACGCACCTGCTCGCTCCTGCATCTTTTGGCCTGACGGTGTTAGCAGGGTGCACCATTGCAAAAACCTACGGGTTATCACTACTCGCGCTATGGCCTGGCCTCGCCGTCGCCAGTCAAGTGGGCGCATACCGAGCAGTAGAGGAAGATAACTCCACTCGCCCAAGTATACCTTGGCCTGGTAGTTTCGACGTACGCTCCTTTTTCGAAGATGGTAGTATCTGTGGGCAAGTAGAGCTTCACAATATAGGTAAGGAGCTCATTGGTGTTGCTGACGAGGGCTCCACAATCATTGCTATAAAGCTTCGCGACAACCGAGAAGTAGAGCTATTTGTACCACTAAAGCTGGAGCGATCTGACGTCGAGCTGATCTCTTTCTCCATAGACGACTGTTCGGAAATGACTGTAGAGCAGTGCTCTGAGATGCTCTTAGAAGAATCCGCTCAAGGCGCGACCCTAATAGCGCCTCTATCAAGCGCTCGGTGTGACTCTACAATAGCCTCCCCTGGTGAGAGGTTACTTAGCCAAGAGTTAGAGCAACATTTAAACGAAATAGATAGATATGGCGTGCTTAGGTTAGATTAATGCACCATATCAGGTAACATGTACCTTATTACCAAAGACAAGTTAGACAGAGATCATGTATCAACCAGTAATCCTAATCGCTATAATCGTATTCTTGGTCTGGCCTATGCTAGGTAACAAAAAGGGCGAGGATATGGGGCTAAACGAAGAGCCTTTAGACGAGGCTAGACTACGTGCTCTTGGCTACATGAACCTTCACGACCGTTGGGTCCACCCAGCGTTACGGCTGTGGACACCAAACCCATCGAGCCTGCTTAAGTGTGACAAGAGGCAGCTAGATCGCTTTCACGACAGAGACACCTGGGTCGATATTCCAGCCCCTGACAAACCATTCCTGTCTCCCGAAGTTGGAAGGGTAGTACGAGAACTACAGCTCACTTGGTTTGGGTGGTTAAATGCGTGGTTCTTTAAAAGCGGCGTTGGGATTCTAACTGAAGAGATTGAATCTCTCGGGGGTGACGGTCTGAAGCAGATGGTCTCCAGATTCGAGAATTTCCACAAAGAGAACCAAACAAGAAAACAGGTTGGCTGTTTTGGTTTGGCTTTTATGTTTTTCTGGTTGGTCGGGGGGTGGCAATGGGGCTCAAACGCCTGGCTCTTGGGGATGGCCACAATAGCGGTCGGGACTTGGCTATTCAGGCCGATTGCAGAGACACCTGACCTCTGGGGCGAAATTAATGAGGTAACGGCACAAGACGCCTTAAAGAGAGGCCGTGAGCTACTTGGAGAGGAGTGGAGTGAATTTGCCTACGCTACGGCCGCTATCCCTATTGATGAGGAGCACCTTCATCTAATGAACATAGAAAAGAGCATCGCCATTAGCTCCATTAGAAGCCATTTTACACCCGATGGCGTAAGCCGGATTCTAAAATGGCTCGTGCCAGTGGAAGATGACCTCTAAAAAGAGGGTGATTTTATGTGGCAGCTGATGAACCCAATGCAGATGGACCGAAACACGGCGAGGTTTATTGCCGCGGGAATGCTAGAGGTCTCAGAGTGTGATGGGGTGACGCCAGATGAGTCTGCTCTAATTGCAGCCTTCGTGGAGGGGCTTCCGAACGGGCCAGCGAAAGCAGTCCAGCCAAAGGCCTTTGACACCGACACACTAAAGGAGGCCCTAATTAAGAGTTTGGCGCTAGTGGCTATAGCGGACGGTGAAGTGACAGACGGTGAGTTAGAGATAATCCACGGCCACGGTAAATCTGTAGGCCTTAAGCCTGAAACGGTTGACGCTTATATCACTCAAGTGGCGGAATCGATGCTCTCAGAATTTGCCGAGGGTAAAAGCTTTAAGATCTTCCGTCAACAGATATTCGAAATTGGGAAAAGGTTACGACTGACTGACAAATCCATTGAGAGGATTTTAGGCGAGTGAGCCCCACAGAGCCACTTCGGGAAAGGTTCATCAAAGAGGCTCGTTTTGGCGGTGATATGCCTATCGACAAAGAGGTCTACGCCGACGCGGGGTTAGACTGGTGGGTCCCCATACTCCTCGGGAGTGGAGACCTCAACGCGAGGCTAGGTTTCTTTGGAAGAGACCCAGGGCGGAATGAAGTCCACAACCAAGAACCCTTTATAGGAAAGGCTGGTCAACACATACGAGCAGCGCTGTACAGGGTTGCTAACGGTATAGAGCTTCCAAGCATTGAAGAGTCTATAATTGTAGGGTCTAAGGTATTCTGGGGTAATACTGTTCCATACAAGCCCATCGGCAACAAAGCTTGGTCCATGAAAACAAAGCGTCGTTTCGCTGCTTTGGTAACTGAGGTCCTCACTAAGCATTGGAAAGGGACAGACCTAATAACTTGCGGTAGGGTTGCTTTTCTATGGTTCGGGGTAGCTGAGCCAAGCCTAAAAACGGAAATTGAGGCTCACTGGAAGAGGGAGGATAGATTTGAAACAAGCCTAACGGTTGAACTGGCTGGAAAAAAAATAAATCTACACCCATTACCACACCCCTCACCTCTCAATGCAAGGTGGTACAAGTTGTTTCCAGATATGCTGGACTCAAGATTAAGATCTCTAAAGTGGCCTGACGATCAAATTAAGACGCAGTAGTTAACAAACACATTTATTATTCATCGCAGCCTACGACAAAGCTGCTCATTATCTTGAAGTTCAGCCCTTCTCTGAGAACAAGCTGCTCCACCTATATCGTCGACAGGGCAATCTCCGATCCCCCAACATACCGATGAGGAGGCTGAGTATTGTCCAACCTGCACCCTAAAATATGGTAGTTCGGCTAACCTCTGAACATCAGCTAAGGATGGTCCATTATGTATCCATCGATCTAGAGCGTGTATCGCACAGTCATTAGTGAATTCGCCAGCGTGCTCGTGACACATCGCTAACTGTTCAAAGAGGTCTTGGCTCCTACGGTGGTCCAACACCTCGAAAGCACAATCAGAATTATCGAGGCATGCTGCCAAGAGTGAATCTCTACTCCAGCCAGACTGGTGTTCTTCCGCTCTAGAAACAGCCCACGCTTGCCTACACGCTGCGCCCCAGTCTCCTGTACCCTCACAGACTTCTTCTACCCCTAATGACAAACTTAAGTCACCAGCCAATTGAACTCTACAGAACCCGAACTGTGCGGCGTTACTGCGCAATGACTCACAATCACTCATTGAAGTAGGTCCACCTAAATCCGGAGCAGCGGATTGCGTTGTTCTATCAACTAATTGACCAGTTCCAACAACTGTGCCACCAGTCAGGCAAATAATACTTTTATGTGATCCTATACAGTTGGCGTCCTGATACTCTAAAGAGCCTCCAACAACGGCGTCAGTTGAAGTGAAATGCCACAATCTTTCCCCTGTCTCTTGTAGGTAAGTGCGGATATTCCTGTCTTCCGATCCAACGATTATTCTTGAACCTGAAATCACCTCGGTCGAAGTTATAGCCCCGCCGACCTCTGCCCACCAGACGGAAGTGCCAGTCCGCACATCTATAGCGTTCAGATCTCCTCGATCGTTCCCCTGAAAGATCAAGTTTTCGTTTATCTCTGGCTGTGTTGAGATGGCGTAGCCAGTGTCGAAGCGCCACAATTGACGACGAGTCGCTAAATCTATAGCGTAAACATAATTGTCCTGACTACCAAAATAAAGGGTGCCTCCTACTGCGAGAGGGGATGACCTTATCGAACTACCAGTTCTAAAGCGCCAATTAATAGCACCGTCCTCGATAGATAGTCCGTACATATGGTTATCGTCACTGCCTACGTAAGCTGTACCATTATGGATTATTGGACTGGAGCGAACGCCCCCCCCAGTCGGCACAGTCCACTCAACCTCCCCGCTTCGAGAGTTTACTGCGTATACACTACCGTTGTCACTCCCAATGAGGATCTTTCCACTATCGGAAACAGCCGCAGTAGCGAGCCAGCCCGAGAGAGCCAGAGTCCAGCGCTCTTCTCCATCATTAAGACCTAAGGCTCGTAAATTCCCATCGTTACCCCCCACCACTAGTAGGTCACCGACTATGATCGGTGAAGCTAACGTAGACGAGGCCATCGAATACTTCCAATTCAACTCACCATCAGCATATCCATATGAATAAATGTTTCCCAAAACATCGACAAAGAATATCTTATCCTCACTGATTACGGGTGTTGACTGAACTAGAGCATCTGCCATGAACATACGGCTGATCTCAGGTGAAATTAACTGGGTAGCGACTGGGTTGGTACTGTTCGACGAGCAGCTCGATAAAAATGAAACATTTAAAGCAATGCACAAACACAGTGTGTGAATTGATTTCGACCGAGAGATCAACTTTCTGGCCTACGCACAAACAACCCAACCGCCTCAACATGTCCCGTCTGAGGGAACATGTCTACTGTCCATAGATCGCTCATTGTCCACCCAGCATCTTCGAAAATCAGCCGGTCTCTAGCAAGAGAAGCTGGCTTACAGGCTACATAGACTATCCTAGAGACTCCTGGTAATTTAGGAAGCCAGTCTGAGACCTTTGGGTGAAGGCCCGCCCTAGGTGGGTCAACTATGACAACATCGGCGTTCATGGTTAGGGCAACCTCCCTTACAGCCCCAGCGTGAAATCTAGCCGACTTGATATCGTTTCTAGCCGCATTCGCCCGAGCATCTTCTACTGCTTCTTCGTTCAATTCCACACCAACTACGCTATCAAAGTCAGAGCACAGAGACAGGCCTATAGAGCCAGTCCCACAATACAGGTCTAAGAGGGTCTCACTCTCTATGGTCGATGGCCGGCCCTTTAGCGCCGCTCGCCTGATCACGTCGTAAAGTACCTCAGCACCCTTTGTGTTTGTCTGAAAAAAAGAGGTGGGGGAGAGCTTGAACGAAAGACCATTAAGCCTCTCAGTCACCCAGTCACGGCCGCGCAGAACCGCCTTGAGTTCGCCTATGGCCGCATCTGCGACTCTCGGGTTTTCATACCACAACACGCCATCGACCCCCGATAATGATGCTGCCAATGCCTCCATCTCACCACTAGCATCGCCCTCTATAGGGGCAGTATAAAATACCGCCATCCTTTCCCCCAAAGAGGTCTCACGCAACACTAAGTGACGCCAAAATCCAGTATGCTCATGAACGTCCCAGGGCTCTAAATCTGAGTTTCTCATGTGCTCTTTCACAATTTGAACCACTTCCCTAAGCCCTTCTGGCATCAAACCGCATTCATCAGACTCCACTATCCTGTCGAAACGCCCTGGTGCGTGGAAGCCAAGATACCTCCCTACTATAGGTAAACCTGACGCCATATCTTCGTCAGACAGGTACCTTTTCACACCAAAGGTTAATTCGAATTTATTTCTATACTCCCAGCCTGAGTCGGTACCCTCTATTTCATGAGCAGTAAAAGAGCCTTGGTTATCGTCAGAAAACAGGGCCTCAACCATGGCCTGCTTCTCCTTCCGCTGTGCGCTTAGGGACAGCTCTTGCAGAGTGCAGCCTCCACACAGACCGAACGCGTCACACCTGGGCGTTACACCCCCCTCCTTGGCTCCTGAGATAAGCGCTACCTTTCGGCCGTGAAGGACTCCTTTCTTCGCCCTACCAGCGTGTACCTTTATTGTGGTACCTGGTGCCGCCCCTCTAACGTGAACGGGATGACCGTCGTGGCGGCCAATCCCCACACCCCTGTCACCGAGTACATCGACATACATTTCGAAAGGGGGACGATACTTTTTACGCCGAGCCATAAACGATCCAAGAAGTTCTACACTCGATGACTATTACACCGTGCTATTTGAGTCTAGACTTAAAGCTAATCCTCTATAAAGAGGTAGGTAGCTCAAACCGAGCTGTCAGTGACCATAAGGCCACTAGACAAATGGTAACCCAAACAAGGCAACCATTTTAAAACGGCGCAACGACAGACACTGAACTTTCTTCTTCATTGGCAGTGATCAACATCCCCCCTTGAAAGCTAGCAATGCCTTCCGTTCCTATAGTTGACTCTGTAACAGGGGTCCCTTCATCGTTGAACCCGACTGAAACCACACCCTGAAGTGCCAATTCTGATGGAGAACTTACGTCCCAGACACCAACAGCCCCTGAATGCTTTAACGATGCTCCAACGAACACTGAATCTGGCGCTATATCCATAGTAAAAGTAGTCACCGAATCAGGACGGAATGGCGCGAGACTCCACGACTCTATATTTCTTGGTAGGTCGCTAGGCATTTCAGATGGATCTATTTCATACTGGAAGGTTGGCACACCTAAACCATCTAGCAGATGTAATGTGTCGTTGTATTCTCCAGCCACGACAAACCAGTCCAAACCATCTGGGCTTGTGAAATGGGCGATGCCATCGGGCCAAGGTTCCGCCCCATCGGACCGTAGAGGAAGGTCAATAATAGATACGACTGGATCGGTGCTATAGACCACAGATTCCCCTAGGGCCAACACATCGCTTACCTTAAATGATATTATTTCATGTGTGTCTTGAAGAGTAGCAACAACCTGATTGCTGTTACTACTGAAGACTATCTGTTCTGGCTCTCGAAGGTTTTCACCATCATCACTCACCATTTCTATAGTCGACAATAAAGCTGGTGAACTTGGTCCATTTTCCAGCGTCAAAATAGATATTGAAGGCGTGGTGCTAGCTACAGTACATTTTCCATCGTTATAGTCAACCTCATCAGCGCTAACTACCCATAGTCCATCCGGGCTAATGTCGACTGCGTCTGGCATTGGGCCGACTTCGACTTGTGACAAGACCTCTCCGAATGAATCTAGGTCAGTTGAAACAAAAACTAACTCACCCTCACAAGAAACCTGCTCACCACCATCTGTAGTTGGTAGGGTCCTTGTTATTACAGCGTAGCTTCCATTCGAAGAGAAATCTATATGTGTCAACTCACTCTCACTTGAATCATTTGGAAACAAGACTAACTCTTCAATGACAGCAAGCTCTCCGTCCGCGACACTTAAAAGTGTCAACTTTCTTGTCTTAGATGCTATCAACACTGCCAAGTCGCTATTAGGTATGGCCTTGACAACCTCGCTGTTATCCTCCGCACCCAGCAACATAGTCTGAGTATGCGAGCCTTGCCAAACAACCGACTCTCCTTCCTCAATATTGGAATTACCACAGCTAATGGCCAAACCTATACAGAACATCTTCATGATATTTAAATTACTCACCTCTATCTCCCTTAGAATCGCAACTCAAGTTGCATAGTCATCTCATTATTTGCTATCGGTTCGTTTGTAACCGATAGCTCCTCAGCACCGTTTTCTTCTAAAATTGCCGCGTATTCTACGTGAAGTGCCACCCACCTGTTCCTCCACCATATAGACAGGCCAGCTGTGTAGACTGTCCAGTCCCACGTTATCGCTTGTGATGTGGCGACGCTGCGAAAAGGCAGGCCGTTTTCCACCATTTCATCGCCGCCCAGAATAGTTAACTCCTCATACCGAACCCAAGGCTCAATAGACTCAAGTACGTTGATACTTTTAATTCGAGCACGAGCTTCACTCTGAAGGAGTCTACGGCTCAGCAAGCCCTCGTTACTGTACACGATCTCTGACACAATTTGACCGTGATCACCATCTAAATCCAACCTTCCACCCCACCAATTGAAACTGTTGGATGAGGTGTCCCCAGGAAGCGAGGAATAATTTGCCATTCGATTAAACAATTCGTTGATTCCCCCCTGTTCCGCTAGGCCTCCCTTAAAACCAAACAGTGTGAACTCGGCTGGCCCCAACCCAGCCATCAACAAACCACCTATGACTGGAGTGTTTCCTGAAAATATGCGAGCGTCATCATACGACAGCACCGCCAGTGTACCTGTTTGATCTCCACCATCATTTAGAGTTGAAGAACCAAGGGGCCTCATCATAGCAAGGCTAGCCGCGCTAGTAACTCGCAGAGCGCCTATTTCAGTGGAAACCTCCCCCACTAGGTGCTCTTCTGGTGATCCCCAGTAAACCCTAGAGCCCAGCGACCGACGCGAGCCCCACTCGTGACGCGCCACAATGGTGTGCTGGTGGCCTGCCTCGAATGAAACGTCTAGTTTTTCACTGCCCCCAGTCCACTCTAACCAAGCAGCATCAGTCCACGCCGCAGACTGTGAGAAGCCCAGCTGCATGTTCCATTCCCAGCCACCTCTTAAGGCTAGGTTTACCGCCAACATTGATACATCTAATCCCACACTTGGGCTTCTGGTACCTACAGTTCGTGTATCAGTGATCGAATCATAACCAGGGCCACCCCTACCCTCAATGTCTCGTAATGAAAACTGACTCAAGCCTTTAATTACTATCGAAGAACCATCTTGTACTTCGAGAACAAACCGAGAGGCTGAAAACTCGTCGGCGAAATCGTTGACTGTTGCCATTGCCGATCCAATCGACATAATCACGGATGTTATTAGTAACATTTATCGACCCAACACCAAGACATGATGAGAGAACTGAACCAACGCTAAAAACCAAATAATATACATGTCGTCTACCGCATTCCTACGCTGGCATTATCCAGATCAGGTTGTCAGGTGTAATCTCAGCCATAAGACATAATCATCGAATGGCACCCTGGCAGTGTTAGCTATATAACCCAGGCTCCTGGAAACGACAGTGTAATTACGATGTCTGCTTAACAAAATACGGATGATTCGAGTCTATCATCACTCGGAAAGGGGGGCCTTTTTCCCGTTATTGTTCAGCCGATATCTCCATAATGAATCGACGAGAACTGTCATAAATCCCTACCAGCTCAAAGCCCCACCTCCTGGCCTTTCTCAAAGCAGTTTGAACCTGCTGTTCTTGACAGTTCTGTACCTCTACATTTTGAGGTAGACCCATCTCGTCGATAGTGAAAAACAATGAACACCTTGGAGTGAGATCAGGACTCCTTGCGTTCACTCCATCAATCTCCCATCGAGGCACAAGGTAAGGAGGCACATGAATGAGGTGAAAGCCATCTCGTTCTGGGATCGGTGTAACGACCACACCACTCTCATAGACCAAAGACACTGGCCATACAGCGGCGATAGCCAGACCATCACTTACTGGGGGCAAAAAACGCCATGACTTTAAAGTATCAGTCGCTGAAGAAACTATAGGGCCTGGACATAGTCTAGGTGTTGCTGCCCTCACGGATCCCTCTGATGAGAGATGAACCTCCATGGAACACAAAACAGGTTCGCTGGTGGAGCTAACAAAAAGTTCAGTGTTTGTATCGATTGATGGTGCGGGTGTGGAGAGTATAGAAACCTCGACTGAACCGGCGTTGGAAATGGGTGAGTGAAGCAGAGCGACACAGATTGCACGGACGAACATTTTGGTAGGGTATCCGATCAAGATTCACCAGCCAAGGCCATCGTTTCACCAATAATTTCACCCGCCATCCAGGCCAAAATACTTACGCGGTGCCAACCTTCGAGCCCACCTTTTCGTTCAGCCACACACAGAAACTGAGCCATTACAGCTAATGTCGCATCAACCGCGTCAACCGTGTCAGACACGCTAGCGTGAGCGTACTGAATTAGTGGTATTGGGCCCCTGTCGTAGTACTCTCGCTGGCCAAAGGCCACATACTCTCGAAGACCCTCAGAGATCTGCTCTGCACAATCTATAGCTCCGTCCCACCCTCTGGACTCCGCCAGGTTGCCGACACAGCCAGCCCAAAAAGAAAGGTACAAGAACATAATAAATTCATCTTCGTTAACCTTCGCAGCCGCAACATAGTCTGCGGCGGGTGGCCGAAGCAGATCATCGACCATTGCCACAACGGCACGGACAACATCTCCACTACTAGGTGACTTACCTAGAGATTTCATTCTGTCAGTGACCAAGCTCCTAGTCTCGCGTGTCACAACCACAACAGGGAGAGGCCCCTTCCAGCGGTCAAAAAAGCTCATTAACCAGCACCATCAACGACAGACCTGAGCCAGCTGCCAAAAGGTTCAGTGGCAACGAAAACTACCGCTCGCTCAACCGCAACCGCCTCTAACTGAGGCCTCCACTCGGCCTCCACCGAAGTGCCGCTCAAAAAGTCGCCCGCGCTCCTCTTTTCTTTAGATACCTCCTGTAAAACAGTGAGTATGGCTGGTGTTAAACCATCCCAGTTCGCCACCGAACGCATTAATGTGGCCACCTCTTTCACTAACGCCGTAACATCATGGCGCTCGACCTCTGCTATGACCTTGTCGCCGTCTGTATCGAGCGCCGTCTCCAACAGGTCTAAACGCCATTTTGCTAGTGCCTCAACACTTTCATCAGAGACCATATTGTCGACAGTTGACTCTATTACATTTCCAATAGCGCCATCTACGAACGAGACAATCTTCCCTTCTAACTGTCGCTCTACAATAGAGCCCACGTTAGCGGCTACACCTTGAGCCTGAGCCACAATTCCAGATAAACGTCCAAACCGACCACCTCCACTACGATTCTCTTCAGGAGGTGGTGGTATCTTCAGGCTCTGTCCAAAATCTGAGAGCGTAGACATTAGTACATCTCTCAAGATCGCTCGTACAGCTTCGTGGTCCATTACAGCCATCAACAGCTCTCTGTTTGGATGAAACTCCCTACCAACCAGAGATCGTGTAGCGCTAACAACATCGGGAGACATCGAGAGCCTAAGGGATTCTTTCCCCTCAATGGCTGCCAGTGCCTCTTCTACACGGTCATTTACCCAACCCTCTAGGTTTGGATCCTTCACAACTCCTACGAACCCATCTACTATCCTCTCTGTCAACAATTCTGGCTCCACGAGCTCCCCAACAGAACGGGACAGGAGATCATCGAATGCCAAGGAAACGAGTCGTTCAATATGAGTCGTGCCTTCCCTTAGGTTCGACAGTATTTCCTCAGCGGTGGCCATGTGTTCCCCTAATTTATAATTAGTACATACCACACCTAACCTATTACACAGGCTAAGCCTGTCCCCTCGTGAATCAGAGTCATATACCGTTGTTCGACACCTCAATAAAGACACCTAAAACGCCACTACACAGACGACTGAGCTATCTAATCGCCGCCTGTTTGGTTATCGCTCTGACTTTTTGGATTATTGCAACTCTAGCGAACATGCTGCTCTCTGCAGTCACACCAGAACCTCAAACAACATCTATCGATGGCACAAGCTCCCCCATTGAAGAACCTATTGAGGTGATGATTGAAATTGACGAACCTCAAGACTTGAGCGAGGACAACAACTAAAACCCTTTTATAATCGGCGAGGGGGTCCCGACGCTGGTGAGCCACAATTGGTGGGCTGCCCTAGTGGCTCCTACATGCATAAGCCTACGTGCGTGTGGATCGTCAGGATAGTGACTCGCATTTACATCTACCAAAACTACGTAATCAAACTCAAGACCCTTTATATCTGCAATCTGAACAACCTCTACGCCTGGCTCAAACGCAAATTTCTGTTCTACAACCTTCCTTAGGCTTGGGACCTCCGACTTTTGAAGGCCATCAAAATATAGGTTTGTCAGGGATGGGTCAGGTGTAATTATTGCGATCGATGCGTTTGGTTCTGCTCGGGAAAGATCTTTTAGAGAATCCCCTAAAAAGGCAACACACGCGCCATGATCTGTAAACGAGAACAGCTCTACACGAGGCCCCTCCTTAGCCGCAACGGTAAATGTCTCATCCTCAGCGAGGTCACCGAGCAAACCCCTGGCGAACGAAGTTATACGCTGAGTTGATCGGTAACCGATCTTTAAGGTTGATACACCCATACCCTCGACTCCGAGTTGCTCGAAGAGCTCATCCCAACTGCCAAATGTAGACTTTTGAGAGATCTGTTGCTGAGTATCGCCAGCAAATGTGGCGCAGGTCTGCTTATCTAGAGTACCCACAAGGACCTTAAGCTCTATAGGAGCAAAATCCTGAACCTCATCAACTACTAAGTGAGAGAGGCTGAACACCTTTCGTTTATGCCGCAGCGCTCCAACTCGAAGCTGAAACAGAAAAAGGAGGATCGCATCATCCTCGACATCTAGCTCTGCTGGCTCACTCCGGTCCCCCTCAATCCAGTCATTCAATCTGTAATTAAGTGCGCGTGTCCAGTCTGCAGCTTTTCTAAGCTGAGGCAAGGTAAAGTCACCAGGATGGCTCTTTTCAAAGCTCGCAAACAGGGCCGCTGGATCCGTCATAATGTGTGCCCAGTCATCAAATGCCCCCTGGGCAGTCGGCGGTGCATACCGCTCAGACACATGACGTTCCAATATTTGAATGAGGCCAGGGTGAAGTTTTAGTCTAGTGACTATCTCTGGGGTGTCGTCTGCACGATCACGTGGAAGGAATGGGTACAGTCTCTTTACGAAGTCTTGGGACCATCGGCTCCATGTGTTTACACGAACACCATCGACACCTAATGAAGGAAGAACTGTCGAGATATAATCTCGGAGGGCTCGACCCCAGACTACAATAGCCATTTTATGTGGAGCGAAGCGCTCGCGATCCCTAAAAGCCAGCCAAGCCGCTCTGTGCAGAGCAACAGTAGTCTTTCCAGAGCCAGCCCCACCTCTAATGGCGATCAACCCTGAGTCCACGCTAGTTATGAGCTCGAACTGTTCCTCATCTAAGAGCGCGGCGATGTCTGGGAGGTGCTTGTCTGGCCCACGGTCTACAGCAGAGCCACCCAGTCGACGCCTCTGACCGTCTGCCTGTGCGTGATGTAGTGGTCCCTCTTCAAAACCCTCAACTAACTTAGGCTGATGACGCTCCTCAACAAGCCAGTCGCCAGAGGTTTGTTTAACGAAAACACCCTGCGGAGCAGACACCCTGTTTAACACTCCTCCATTTATCCCAACTGTTCGTCTAGCTAGAATCTTTCCATCTTGAATACGCCCACCCATAGGCTCAGAGTACTCATCCTCTTCACGATACCGATAAAACAGCCGAGATACTGGGGCGTTTCGCCAATCTATTATTCGCAGGCCATTGTCGATCCTAGTAGCTTTTCCTAGATAGAGATCCCGAACGCGTTCACCCTCCTTTAGTCGGAGATGAGCAAAATATGGAGAGTCTGGATCTACCTCGGCGTTATTTCTACCCTTTCGCAGCTGATTCAAAACATGAGAAAGGCGGTCATACTGGCGCAAAAGGGCTGCTTTATCCTCCTCCTTTGCGTTAGGTAGTTCTAGCCTAAGCCTATCCATCTCACGCAGAGTATCCGCATCTGATGCGCCAACAACTACAGGATTTTCCGCCAATGTGTGGCGAATCTTACCAAGAAGAACCTGCTCTTCTTCAACGATTTTGTACTTTTCATTTTTCACGGCCATGCCTTTTATCGCACCTTCGAATACTGGCAAGAGTGTTATGAGGAACAAATGAGACTTATCAGTATTTTTTTCGCACTTTCATCAATTTGCGGCTGTAATCTAACCTCAGGCGAAAGCGTGAATCTAGAGGTTAAGGTGGTAAGCATAAACGGCTCAAACGTTGTTCTTGAGCATTCTGGTGCACCAGAGCTAGATGCCGGCACCCATAATTTCAGAATTGATCCTAATCTAGCTAGACGCGTTGGTGTAGGAGACAGGTTGAATGCAAACATAATCATAGGGGAGCAGCCCCAGGTCATAGGATTTGCACCCTCCTCAAACCTTGTTGATTAGAGGCAAAAAAAATTCCTATTAAACTTTGAGATAATGTACAATGTGCAGGCACACCAGGAGGGTGGATGTCTCAAACAGAGCACATCAAAGAGCTCATTGAAGAGCTGGAAAGAGAGAGGGCCAAGGCGCGCCAAGCAACGAGCGTTATGCTCCTCCTGCTTATGGCGATGCTCTCAACATTCGCGCTGGTAGTCTATAGCAACTTTCGTTCATATGATATCCGCACAATCGAAAATTCCGTAGCGGCTAGCACCAGCGCTAGAGTCTGGCCCGTCATAGCTGGACAGATTGAAGAGCTGGCTACAACAGCGGTTCCTGAAATGATGGATCAGATGAGAGATGTTTCGCCTGATCTAATACCAAATATAGACGCTCTTGTTAGCCGTGAGAGTACGCTTCTCGAACGGAGCAACAAAAGCGCCCTGGCAACTGTTGTGTCCACTGCTTTTTTGGAGGCCGAAAACGAGAGAAACAACCAGATTATTGAATGGCGAGACTCTCTGTTAGTCAGTGGTTACGAAGCTGAGCAAATATCTGAGTCTGTAGCCATTCACTCCCAGGTCTGGGCTCAAGAAAAGATAGAGGAGCTTTTTGGAGATAGGGTAGCCTCCATGGAACGAATGGTTGTAGGAAATCGAACGGGAGATGCCAGCTCATATGAGCACTCTTTAAGCCTATATATGGGCGTCCTTTTGTCTACACCAAGGCAAGGTTTGTAACCTATGGCTCAAAACGAAAACAGAGAGGGAGAGCTAAATGCGGACGCCCCAGGCGACGAAGGCATAGAGCAAAAACAGACCCCAGGTGTAGATGACAACAACCCCGAAGAAGTAGAAGAGTTAACGGATCCAGGCAAAGCTCCCGCTAACGGGGCAGGCGTCCCAGAGATGGCCCAAGTCAAACAACAGGTGCAAGATGTACCGCCCCCTAGAGAGGATAGCTTCTCTCGAGCTCGACTTGAACAACTCCAGAGAGACACTGGTGCCGTCAACAGCACCCTGTCAGAGATGGAGACAATGCTCTCTGAACAGCTGGAAAAGATGTACGCCTCTAGCAGGAGGAGGCTCTATCTAAGCTCTGCTATGATGATCTTTATCTCCGCGCTTCTATCTTGGACTTGGCTGAACCTAAATACTGCGTTTAGGCCTGAAAACCTCGCACACGCTACCGCCAACATAGTGGTGGACGCTATTCCTAATGCTACTGACCACCTACACATTCTCCTCATAGATGGCGCTCCAGACATTGCAGAAACCTTTAGCGAACACCTCATTGAGAGTATCCCAGAGTATCGCGACCTGTTAGCACAGGAATTCTTAGTGACCGTTCAGGAGGTTTCAAACGCACTAGCAGCAAAGGCTGTCGAAACCGCGCTCACAATACCTCCTCCTGAGGCTGGTGAGCCCACTATATCCACGATCATCAGAATAGATGCCGCGCTAGAGCAAATGTACAATACACCTCCTACCGCTGGCGCTGTCTCAATGAATGAGGATCTAGTCCAGATGATGTCTGGCATGACACTTACAAACAATCTGCTTGAAAAACTAGACCGAGACGCGGGCTCCGTTACGCCAGAAGAACTGCTGATCGGCTGGCTTCACATTGTCTCACTCGTCGCAGATTAAGGTCCTTAAATAAAGGCGACTGCTCCTGTAAGCGTCAACTTTATGGTGACGAACTCCATTTACAAATCTCATTAAGTGGCCTCTTCCTGTTTTCGCCGATAGAATGGCGCCGAAAACAGGAGTTTGGATGTTGCTATTAATCGGAATATTTGGAGCTATTACGGGCGCGAACGCCGAAACCATAGCCGTGCCAAACACTGACCTCTACCTAAACCTCCCAGAGGTTGAAGAGGGGACAGCCTCGGTATGGGCATGGTCAACAGGAGATGTCACATCTGACGTCAAACTGGGCATGAGAAACCAAGAGGCTTTCACCGACATTAGGCTTAGAGTAACTGGACATCAACCATCACCACATTTAGTCGCTGACGATCTACTGGCATGGATCCATGCTCAAGACGAGGCGGACACCTATCAAGACTACACAGTAGGTGAGATGGTTCTCAGTGAACACGAGACCCTAGGAGAGATGGTATCAATACCTTTCGAAGTGTTTGATACTCATATGGAGCAGACTTTCTACGATGAGATAATAATGTTCGCTGGGCACTCAACGGGTATCATCGTCACAAGCATCTCAAGCGATAGCCAAGAGCGAAGCCATGAGGTCCTCAGCGATGTGATCTCTATGATGGAGCACGGAACCCCTCCCCTCCCCGCTGAGGAACTTCCTACTGGGGATATAACTACGGACTTTGGTTTAGAATTGTCACTACCAGCTGGATGGCGAGCCCTCACACCAGACGAGTTGTCACATAGAAACACCGAGCTAATAAGAGCCGATGGTGATTTCTTTGGCTTTCCCGCTAACCTTTACGTCATGGACGAACACAAGCTCGTAAACACAGTCTTTGAATGCAACGCCTCTGAGGGGTCGTCGATGTTCATAGTAGATCCAGAAAAGTCTGAAACTGCTCTAGCTAACTTCACAACCTGGGCTGAGATCGCTTTTGGTGGTGGATTGTACCAGATAACAACTGACTCCAACCACACTGGTGGTGAGGTCATACCTGAAAACCCAATGGCTATTGAAGATATGGGTGAAGTTGAGTTTGTTCAATTCGCAGACAGAGAAGGATACATCGTCCGAGCAACGGGCACGGTATGGGGCGAGCCTAAAGAGGGTTCTATGTTTTACACAGCATGGGACAATCTTGGAATCACGTGCGTGGCTTTCACGTCTCCCGAAAACTCAGCTGTCCTAGAGACATTTGAGCGCACAATGAGGACAATGACTGTCACAAATAGCGAAAGTCACCCTATGCCAATGTCAACAGCCACCCGTTACGCCAGGTGGTGGCCATACTCTCACCCTCTACTTCAGCTTTATTGGCTACCCATTCCGATGCTGCTACTAAGTGGGTTCTTTGTATACAAGAGCGACTGATTCAACCCAGTCACAGAAAAACATTAACTTAAAAGCGGAGTCCACAGTGATTCGACTGAGTAATTATGTACTTGGAGAGTGGCGTGAAGGTAACGCCCCTTTCAGAAATCTTGAGAACCCCAGTACAGGTGAGGTCGTCGCCGAGACCTCCAGTAAGGGGCTTGACTTCAAAGCGATCCACACCTATGCGCGAGATGTTGGAGGACCAACGCTTCGAAAAATGACTTTTGCAGAACGGGGAGCGCTTCTTAAGGCGATGAGCCGCGCAGTATACGCTCAACGAGAGCGTCTAATTGACATCGCTACCGCTAACGGTGGAAACACCAGAAAGGACGCTAAATTCGACCTTGATGGGGCAACAGCAACCCTCTCTTACTATGCTAGCCTAGCCAAAGGCCTGGGAGATAGCCATACGCTCACGGACGGGGAATCTGTTCAACTAGCTATGTCTGCGAGGTTCCACGGTAGCCACGTATCATCACCTCTATTAGGCGCCGCTATTCACATTAACGCATTCAACTTCCCTGCTTGGGGAACCTTTGAGAAGGCTGCTTGCGCCATTTTGGCAGGTGTTCCCGTAATATCGAAGCCTGCAACATCTACAGCGTGGTTGGCATGGGAGATCGTAAAGATCCTCACTGACGAGAATGTCCTCCCAGCTGGTGTCTTCCAGTTAATCTGTGGCGGTGCTGGGGACCTACTAGAGCACACCGATGGCCAAGATGCTATCGCATTTACAGGCTCTGCTGATACAGGTGCAATTATTCGCAACTGTGAAGGTCACGTAAAACGGAGCGCGAGAATTAACATAGAGGCCGACTCTCTGAACGCGGCGATTATAGGTCCCGACGTAGACGTTGGGAGTGACGTTTGGTTCGCAGCTGTACGAAACATAATCACTGAGATGACTCAAAAAGCTGGCCAGAAATGTACTGCTATAAGAAGAGTTATGGTTCCGATGGGCCTAATGGAACAATTGCAGGAGAGTTTAATTGCTGAACTAGAGGGTGTTATCGTGGGTGATCCAACAGACCCTAACGTAAGGATGGGCCCACTATCCAGCGGCTCTCAATTAAAGGACTACCGCGAAGGTGTAGACCTTTTGACTGGGGAAGCCACCGTTGTTTTCGGCTCTTCCACGGAGATCGGAAATTCTAAAGGTATTAACAAAAATGGTTACTTTGCTGGGCCTGTTCTGTTGCGGTGTGACGCTCCAGAAGCGGCATCCTATGTACACGGCCGAGAGGTGTTTGGCCCAGTCTGCACTCTTATGCCATATGACGACAGCCCCGAGACCTGCGCCGCTCTAATCCGACTTGGTGGCGGCTCGCTAGCCACATCTGTTTACTCAAGCGATAAGGGCTTTCTCAAAAAGCTACTGCCAGAGATTGTTACCTCAAATGGACGGGTGTTGGTAGTAGACAAAAAGGTGGCTGATACAGCCACTGGTCACGGAATGGTTATGCCACAGATGGTTCATGGCGGACCTGGTAGAGCTGGCGGTGGCGAAGAGTTAGGTGGGCTGCGTGGCCTTTCCTTCTATATGCAGCGCACAGCTATTCAGGGTAACAAAGCGCTAATGGAGCGAATCTTCGGTAGTTAGTTGGAGGTTTCTCCGATAAGTTCGAGCCAGCGCTCACCTTCGTCTATGGCTGACCTCAAAGTGCTGGCTCCTTCTGGATCACCAGATAGAAGCTGTAACCTTCCCTCTATCCCCAGCTGAATCCCAAGGCGATTGGGACATGCCCAGTCCTGAGAGTGTAGAGGTCTGTGTTGACGCATAATCTCAAGAGCCACAGAGAAACTACCTGCCATCGCCGCCTGCCTTACTCCAGAGTTTATCGCCTGTTTTACGTTGTAAAAGCGACTCCCGTGCGTGTACTGGTTCAATTCATCGACGATAGATGATATCTGTCCTGGTAGAGCAGCGTGGTTTCCATTGACAAGGCTATTGTTGAGCTCAGAAGCCCATGCCTCTAAGCGCGCTCTATGCTGAGGATCGTCTAAGCCCAAACGCTGCAAGGTACCAATAGCCATAGGCCCAGGCTCCCCCGCAGTGTCTATATAACTGTCACCTGTAGGCAACCAACCCAGGTCATCAATTGAAAAAGCTTGGTTCTCTTCGAGTGGCACTAAGCTTACAGTGTGAGACTGGCTCTCTGCGGCTGCCAATATACCCATAACAGCGCTATTCGATTGCGATGGTGTCCAGTATCCCCACCCACCACCAGTTGAAAAAGGGTCTACTTCATCAAGCGCCAATTCTGTCAGAGTAACCCTCAACACGTGACGGCTCTCGAAATTTTCAAAAGACGCAATATCAACATCGGCCCAAGGTGGGTTCTCCAACAAAGAGTGGCAATCACTAACGATTTGCGTAAACTCCTCCTCTGTCTCGGCAAAAAACAGTCGGCGCCTAAGTGTTGACACAGGACCACTTGGCACCAAAGTTGGATCTTTCTTCAATAGCGCTGCGTCCCGTATACCTGCCTTAACATATAGGTCCCTAATTTGATCTGACTCACCACCCTCCTGCAGCCTAATTCTGGCTAATTTATCAGACATTTGAGTGTAAAGCTCTGCAGCCCCAGCTAAGTCGCCCTGATGAGCCCTCCACTGGGCCAGATCCCTATATGCGTGAGCCATATGCCCCAAAACACGCATGGCAACACCATCCCAACTGAACTCTCCATAAAACTGAGGGCTATTACGAAACGATTCGTTTAGGTTTTCCCAAGCTGGGTTTTCGGGAGGGATTGGAGGGTGTTGAATTCCAGACTGCTCATCCATCATACGCACAGACGACTGCGCGGACATCGGAGAGTTGTCATTCGGCTCGGGGTTAGAGCATCCAACCAACCATGTAATTAGAATAAAGTTCATCACCGAGACACCATATCACCTCATTTGATCTCGCACAGCACCGTTGGTCTGTTATTGTCGAACCATGAGTTTGAGTAAACACGACACCAATACCCCAAAAGCCAATTGGAAAACCAAGGCAGTTATAGTAATCGCTAGTGTTTTCATGGCACTTATTGTCGCCGAAATAGCAATGCGACTTAGAGCACCGCTTGGACATGAGTCGATGCTATTTGGTGCGCCTGACTTCTCTAATCCTGACCTGTACATAGAGGACTATGAGCTACACCTGATACCAAATCCTGGATTTTCAGGTGGTATCAGCACGCTTGAATATTCGACTACAGTTAACATAAACAGCATCGGAACTCGTGGTGCCGAGGTTACCCCAAAAGATGAGGGAGAGTTACGACTGTTGGCACTAGGTGACTCTTTCACTCTGGGCGTGCAGGTTGAGGACGAGGAGACCTTCTCATCGATTATAGCGAGAGACCTCTCAGAATCACTGGACAGGCGCGTCTCAATTCTAAACGCAGGCGTTGACGGGTTTGGCACAACACAGGCCACCATTCTTGCAGAGAGGATAGCGGAAAATACAGATATCGACGGGTTGATCCTGACATTTTTTACTGGGAACGATTTCTGGGATAATGGACACTACGCCCCGATGAACTATAGACCTCAATTAGAGGGGGAGCCCCCTCCAACCCCCACACTATCACCACTGGATCAGATCCTAGGTAGAGCCTCCTACCTTTATGCGTGGATCAAGGTGAACATAAATGCGAGAGCCCTGAGAACCGACCCACCCAGAATCCAGAGATACTCTAACGAACTTAGGATATTTGTCAGAGGCAACGATACGCTTCGAAGAGCCATGAACCCTACAACTGCAGCTCTAAATAGGCTGAAGAGGTTGTGTGACGAGAAACAATGGAGTTGTTTCGTTGCGGTTGCACCGCCAGCTTTCGTAGCACACAGCGAGCGCTTAAAAGCCACGTTTGACTTAGTCGATATCGAGGCAAGTCAAGTAGACCCACTGTTGCCAAACCGAGCCGCCACCCAAGTAGCCCAGGAGCTTTTCCCCACTATTGATCTAAGCGAATCGCTTTTAGAAGCTGCCAACAATGAACCTCTGTATTTTAGGTTCGACGGCCACTGGAACAAGGCTGGACACAGGGTGGTGGCAGAGACTTTGACACCATGGCTCACAGAGCTACTGTCTGGGAACGAAGCAGAGAACGAAGAAGATGTCCAACAGTGAGGCTATCAAGGAGGCTATCCTAGATATAGAAGGGCCGTGGCTTAAGGTTGAGTCTGGCTTAAGCACTGGCCCCAAGGAGTGGTGGACCGGCCCAAACGGCGTAGCAATAGAAGGGAGTCCCTCTCGCGTAAACAGAGAGTCTGTCCGATGGAGAGACAGCGATCACATAGGAAGACCACCTCTCCTGGCTCACGGTGAGAAGTTTATCGTTTGGGGCGTCAAAACCCAGCCAGATATTCAGCGGCCTGAAGACCCACTCTCAATAATTAATGAATGGAAGCCTGGGCTGGTTCGTGAGGCTGAAGGAACTGTTAAGGAGTTGCTCTGCCTACTGTCTGGCGACAACGACACAGCCACCCCAGAAAAATTGCTGGCAAGGTGTGGGATCAAACGCAAGGCAGCAGCGAGAGTTCTAGGACACAGGTTATCTATAAAGGGGCACTGGGGAGACACTCTAGGGGGAATTAGCGCTGACTGGATTGTCTACTCAGAGGGTCGGCACCTAGCGCTAAATTGGGGGCGCTCCATGGAAGGATTTTGGGAGGTCGACTACGCCACAGTACAATTGGGCTTGGATCTAAGCGGAGCAGATTATGACAAATTATCAGAGAGTGAGCGTCTGTTTTTCTTTTTCGCAGCGCTAAGGGAGATGAACTACAACGGTGATCCATCGACTGTAAAGAGCCTAGCTGAGCCCTGGCTGCTCTCCAAAGAGCCAGAAATGGTCTACGTCGACATAATAGCCCCAGAGTGGGTGAACCTATCAAACTGGCTTCCAGATAATCACCTGCTAAAGCCCTCCTCTGCGAGATGGCTAATCCACAACATCCATGGGGTCACCATCGACAAGACAAAAATACAGGTGACATGCAGCCCACAGATTAGAGCAGGCAACAAACCACAGAGAAGGGAGCCTCTCGATATAAGACGGCGGCGCCTGTTCAGTCGCTGGTTCGAAGGTGTTCAGGTAGATGACACAGGGCTATATTCAGCCACTCCAGAGGCCCTAGCTATCGAGTTTACCAATATGGCGAGTGGAGTTGTATTCGACGCAACCTGTGGGGTAGGTTCAATGGCTATTGCTGCAGCACTAAATCCGAGAGTCTCCAAAGTCATAGCCGTCGATACAGATGCAAGCCGCCTTGACATGGCAAAACACAATGCCAAAATATATGGCGTGCTGGATCGACTTGAATTTATTCACGGAGACTCCAACGAAATCATCTCAGATCATAGCCCTAACCTAGTCATTGCAGACCCTCCTTGGGGTGGGCGAGATTGGAATCGAGAACACACAGATCTCAACAGTCTAGGGATGAGCCTGGAGGCGTTGCTAGATGCTAGGTGTGAGGTGATTATAAAGCTACCACTAAGTTTCGACCTAGCTTCACTCCCAGGTAACTGGGCGCCAACAGCGATGATCGACTCAAGAGGAATTATCAAATTTATTAAGGTGACACGGGTGGGCACCCACAGTTAACTATTCCAAAGATAGCGCTTGATTTTGAGTGTCAAGTAGATGTAAAGTACAAACTCTATCAACAAACTCGGAGCTAATAATGACTACAAAAAAACCAGCTGGATTAACACATGCTCCCGCCTACGACACATCACAGGATGTCGACGACAGTAAGGTTGAAACAATACCAGAAAACTCAATGTTCGATGTCCACAAACTGGCATACTACCAAGAGTTGGAGCGCAAGCGCTCCTTCATGTCAAAGATGGTCCTAATGATTGTTCTCTTCGCTCTTTTGGGAACAGTAATAATGCTTATCCAAGACAACAACGATGCCATGAATGCAAACAGCGCAGCGCTACAAGAGAGGCTCAACAACGCCACAATGGAGCGGGCAGTTGTAATAGATCAACTAGACGAAGCCAACGCCCAGGATACACTAAATGAAATTTTGGCACGACTAGAGGCTATTGAGGCGTCTCTCGCAGAAAACGCTGCGGAATAGGCTTGATCTTTAGATTGAGCAATAATATAAGCGCTGTAATCGCATGATCTTTTATTTTTTATGATGTCTGAGTGTTAGCAATCCTACAAAAAACAAGGGTTATTAGCTAACAGGGAAGCCGGTTTAATTCCGGCGCGGCCCCCGCCACTGTAAATGGGTTGGCCTCTATCGCATTAGCCACTGGATTTTTCTGGGAAGGCGCGATTGAGAGGACAGTACACCCCATGAGCCAGGAGACCGACTCAAGACAACATCCTCACAAGGAATCCTCGGAGGGAGGAGTTATCTTGATACTTGCCGCTCAAATTGTTTTGTCACTATCCGCCTTAGCGGACGAACCCGTACGCACCTATCACACTGAGGATACAGAGAGTGATGACGAGGTTGTGGTCAGTGGGAGATCAAACGATAATGGATCTCTGCCAGAAACAAACTCCGCCCAGGTCACCGTCATCGAGTTGGGCGAACAGTCAACATCTGACACCGTAACTGAGATAGTCGAGCGAAGCGCTGGGGTAAACATTCGTCACTTTGGTGGACTGGGAGACTGGTCTAGTGTCAGCATTCGAGGGTCTAGCTGGCAACAAGTTCAGGTATATCTAGATGGTATCCCACTAAATCCAGATGGCATCAGCAGTGTAAATCTAGCTGAGATGCCTACAGGCGCCCTCTCTCGAATAGAGGTCTGGAGAGGTAATGCCCCCCCCTCATTTGATGCTGCTCCCATCGGGGGGGTAATCAATCTCGTGACACGAGATGGCTCTACAGGCGCGAATGGCTCTTTTACATACGGCAGTCACGACACTGTCCTAGGTAGGCAGACGGTTGTATCAAATCAACAGCTGGGTAGCTGGGAAGTCGACACCCTGGTCGCGGCTGAGAGCTTCTCAACTGAAGGCGACTTTACCTTTTTCGACAACAATTCTACTGACTTCAACATATTCGACGACGCGCTCACTACACGAACTAACAACGATAAAACACAGGCTAATGCACTATTAAAGATATCAGGCGCAAATAATTGGGGGAGAGTAACGCTTCTGAACAATTTTCTAGCTCGGATTGAAGGAATACCAGGGCCAGGTGTGGCACAGACTCTCTTTACCTCTCATGAGGCTTTCCAAGACCTGCTCGCAATCCAAATTGAGCGAGATCAGAGCTCCACACCATGGACCTTTCGTCTATGGGAGTTGTTGCGGTACGACGAATACGACAATCGAAGAGGTGAGATCGGGCCTGGAGAGAACTGGGAGGAGAACCAATACAGTACGACTGGCGCCCTTTTTAACCTACAGCACGCATATTCTGGCAACCTCATAGCTGGTGTAGCAGTAGGGGAACGTTTCGACTACTGGGAAGCGACAGACCTAAACTCAGGTAGCGAAACCACACCTAGATGGCGAGCGGCTACAACTGTTACACCAAATATACAGGCTTTCTTAGGAGAATCGCTCACCTTGGATGCTTCTGCTAGAGCGAAGTTATCAGACAATAGATCTGTATCTGTTATCAGCACAGAAGATGGTGAAGAGTCTACGGAGCTTCCTGAATTTGAACTAAGAGTTCTCCCTAGGGGGGGCTTCGTGTGGCGACCAATCGACTCAATTTCAGAGGGTCTACTAACTGTCAAAGGGACAATGGGTATGTATGAGAGAGCTCCGGACTTTACGGAGCTCTTCGGAGACAAGGGGGCTATGGTTGGAAACCCAGAGCTACTTCCAGAGTCTGGCTACTCCATAGACCTTGGTTTGAGAACCGTATTTAGCGGCAGACTAAACGGTAGTGTAGACCTAGCTGGGTTCCATAGGCGATCTACAAATCTAATTTCATACGTTCAGAATTCTCAAAACACGATGATCCCTGTAAACCTAGGAGCGGCTCTAGTAAGAGGTCTTGAGGCATCCATCTCCCTAAGGTTAGATGAGAGCCTTAGCAGCGACACCGCGATCACTAGAGTGTGGAGCTCCAATTTATCAAAAGATGAGGCCTATGCTGGTAATCAGCTACCAAACTTACCAAACCTAGAACTCAACCAGACAACATCTATTAATATTGGCGAAGCTCTATCAGTGAGCCACACATGGAGCTACACGGGCGGTAACTACTGGGACAAGACTAACTGGTACCTCTCATCCCCGCGCTCAATACATTCCCTATTCGCAAGATTCAACCCCCTAGTAGAGGGCGTTGAGTTTGAGATATCAGTTCGAAACCTGCTAAACCGAATGGTCGATTTAGCACCCACCAATCCTCTTGACCCCTCAGACGACTCTGTGGCACTACAGGGCCTATCTGACTTTCACGGCTACCCCTTACCAGGACGAACGGCGATGTTCTCGCTTAGTTGGTCCGCATAAATACTAAACCAGGAGATATCATGAAGAACCTACCTTTAATAATGACCACGCTGGCACTCACAGCCTGCGGCAAACAAACCGATGACACATCAACAACTGAAACTGGCATCATTGATACTGGTGACACCAGCACAACTGACACTAGTACAACTGAAACGGGGATTACGGACACTGGAACTACGGACACTGGCACTACAGTCACAGCACCAGAACAGACTACCGCCGTTATCGTTACAAGTGATTACTCAGTATACGGACTCTCAACTGCGAGCCTAGACGACGGAATAGTCACAGCCGACATTACAACTCTTCCTGGCTCATCAATAGTCAAGAACGTCAACAACCAAATCTACAACATCAACCAGCTTGGCGTTGACACGATTCGCGTATACGAACCTGGCTCATGGAGCACTCCAGCCCTAGAGTGGTCGGTAGGCAACGGTTCAGCCAACCCGCACGACGCGGTACTCTGTGGTGGAAATGTATTCGTAAGCCTCTACGGCGGCACAGCTGTAAACGCCTACGACCCATCAACGGGATCATTTGCGGGCGCTGTTGACCTAAGCAGTTACAGCGATGATGATGGGCTACCAGAGATCGCAAACGTAGCTTGTGTTGACGGGTATCTATACGCCGTCGTTCAGCAGCTGTTTGAGTGGAACCCCGTAGGAGGAAAGCTTATAGAGATCGATCCGACAACTATGGCGGTGAGTGGGGATTGGCCCGTTGGACCCAACCCAAGAATGATCGTAGACCCTACTACAGAGAGCTCTTTGATAATATCTAGCGGAGCCTACTACGCCCCAGATGGGGGAATTATGACCTTCGACACAGCAACTGGACAGCTCTCAGACATTCAATTGGCAGAATCAGAATTCAATATGGACTTCACCTCTTTTGCATCGGATGAGAACGGTAACGCCGTCGTAATCGGCTCAAACTTGGACAACTTTGGTGACACATACCATATCTTCTGCGTTGATATGAACGACTGGAGTGTAGTAGAGGGGCCAGCTCTAAACACATACCTCCACGATGTCGTCGCAAACGACAGAGGTGAAGCTTGGATCGCAGGACGTTCTCACTGGAACTACCCTGAGCGACCAGGCGCTGTAATCGTATGGGATATGGAGGGCTGCTCCGAGACAGGGCGCTTGCCGTTCAATTTAGATCCTTACAGCATAACCTTCTACTAACCAAAGGAAAGCTAACCCTGTGACACCTCGGAAATCAAAACTTCAGGTGCTGTCTCTCTCAACCATCGCGCTGGTGGGCTTTACGCTCATACAGGCGGTGGGTTGTGAGACACACCCTCCAGCCCCCGAGGTTTGTATAGATATGTGCACTATCGCAACAGAGCTATATGACGACTGCCTTGATGGGTGGGGGGCCTCTTGGGAGGACGCTGGCTTTGATGGAGCTTATGCTCACCAAACATCATGTGAGACCTGGGCTTGGGAGCTTTCGATTTTAGGTGACAATGACTCCCTGGTAGAAACATGCCTAGAACGAGCCAACCTCTTTGAGAGCGGTGATTGTAGTGCATATACAGGGATCGACTGGAACGAACATCCATAATCCATGCTGAGATAGCCATTTGAATACCACCTTCACCATACTTGCCATATTCACTGCTTGTGCCAACCACGAAGGGGCAACATTCGACGATGAGATGGTATTCGTCAGAGGTGGGGTGATCACACCTAGTACTGAAGGTGGCGCTTTAGAATCAGATTCTACACACCTCATTCAGGGAGACCGTCAATTCGTTGAGATGAACTGGAGTCCACAACAAGAGGTCGAGATCGGGAACTTCATAGGGACTGCCCCTGATATCCCCGAGTGCCGCCCACTCTTTCACGTAGAGCTATCTGAACTCTCAACACTGACTATCTTATCTGGGACTGCCCCAAATTCGATAGTTAGGTTCTCTCCTGACGGGTCTAAGCTAGCAGTCGGTGGACATAACGGAGAGCTAGTTGTCGTCAACGGGTGGAGCGGAGAAGAGTTGGCTCGTACCAGACTCTCAGAAACTGCCATTAAGCTACTAGAGTGGTCTAATGATGGTTCAGTGCTCTATGCTGCCGAGCAGTCTCCCGATGCATTCCTTCACGCATTGGACCCTTACACTCTAGATGCAGATTGGTCCTTCAGGCTCGCTGACTATGTCGACACATCACCGATGCCAGCAGGAGAGGACCGTTACGGGATCTACAGCCTACCCGCTGGCTACTTTCTGGAGGTTCTACCCGATGGTGACATCATCATAATCGGCATGCACGGCTGGAACCTTGATGATGGTACTCGAGCCAACAAGAGCCAGCTCTTCAGACTCAATCCTGAAGGTGAGATTAAGGGAAGATTTCCTGCAAACGCAGAGAGCGTAACATTTAACTATGCAGCGATACACTCTACTGAGTCTGGTGGCATTATAGCGATAAACACTGGTAGATCAGCAGACGGTCCGCCCCCCGAAGATCTCCCCATAGGGGCAATAACTGTCGTAGATCTAGAAAGCTCAAACGACGGCGTGATGAATATGCTAAGCAGTCATCACCTCGCCCCTCTTGAGCCTTGGTTCGAGACGGCCTACATGTGGCAAGCGCTGGATATTCACCCAGAAAAAGGGCTCTTGGTTGGACTAGGAGACGGTAGACTGCTGCTATTCGATCAGAAATTAGAATCAGCCAACTCACCTACATCATTATCAACAGCAGAACCTAAGCTCACGCTATCTGGAGGCACACCTATAATGGCTGGTGCTGTACCAATCTCAACGAGCATAGGGTTTGGGCGGTTTGTTGGCGACACAATGATTACCACAACCGCGGATACAAACATTCCATGGGGGGCAGCATCCCCAGAGCTAAGGCCCCCAACAAACCACCCTGGGGCCAATACGGTCCGTGTTCACAACCTCGCAGGAGAGGCGCTCTGGTACTGGCAAAGCGATATAAGGGTACAAGGACTGAGTGTATCTGATGACGAATCTAAAGCTGTCGTCGCCGCTGGTTTTAGACCTACAGACACGAGACGAGATCTATATGGTGCCTTTGTCCTAGACCTAACAGAGCCTGAGAACGGCGAGGGCGGATCTTCTAGACTCCTCGCGTCTTGCGAAACGCCCAACCCACTCTTCTTCCAACATGAGATTCAAAATGATGGTCGAATAGCGGTTATTGAATACCCATACTCTGATGGGGAAGGCAGCGTGATTGGTCAGTACCGCGCTACTGTATTGAGATAGCCGTGGTAAACATCAGCAAAACAATAGGTAGATTATACCTCTTAGCAGGTCTGCTTCTTGCAATATCTGGGTGCTGGAAAGAGCCAGCTTACGCCATATCAATAGAGTCTACACAGGCTGGTCTCACAATAACTAGTAATCAAGCACTCTCGCGAGTCTCGATCCTCGGAGAGGATGGCGCAGTCATTCAGGAGCGTAGGCTGGACAGAGCTACTGATGTCGTCTACCTGAGGACAGGTTGGCAAGAAGGGGCTAGATCTGCCCGAGTAACGACAGAGGCAGGAACAACAACTCAAGAACCTATCCACGAGCCACCTTCAGGGCTTGAGATCACCGTAAGCGCTCCCCTTGGCCAAGGACAGTCAACAGCTTATGACGGCGATACAGTCTCATTTACTATTGTCGACGCTGCTGCTGTCCAAGGGGCTGTTAGTGTGGCTCCCCAGAGGTGCCCTACTGGCCAGTGCGATGTCTCCATAGCAATAGGTGAAGAATTTACATCCAGGCTCGCAGCACCTGGAGAGCGGGTGAGCTTAATCGCAGACGTCTCCTCACCAGCTACTGCCGTTGTGACCATTGACGGAGATATATCTACACTCCACCTAGCGCCAAACACAGTAACGGCGACCGATGCAAAAGAATCCATATCCATTGTAGCTATGCCCTTCCCTGTAAACATTTCTGGCTCCAGGGACATCGCTAGGCCTGCAGATAGGATCACCCTTCCAGCTAGATGGTGGCGCACTCTACTAGAGAAGAGCTCACTAGGTAGTAGAAGCTGGGGTCGTTACGACCCATGGGGTTTTCAAGCTGTCAATATTCATAACAGCAGCGACAACGCCATAAATCTAGCTTTAAGGTCTTGGGTATCAGAAGAGTCTGGAGAGATCTCTATGATCTTCAGACCTAGACTAAGGGACACAGAAAACAGCAGCTCTGGAGAATTGAACCTTCTACTTAGGGTGCCTGCCCAGTCGACAGCAACCGCGGTCTACCCGTTGTTTATAGATTCTGCTGCTCTGCCAATGGATCAAAGAGTACTACCCACATGGAACAGGAACATCGAAGTCGCCGCTATAGGTAGCGATCAAGTACTTCTAGAGCAGTCTGAACCACTCTACGTCACCCGAGGCAACACCAGCGCAAGCGCGGGTATTTTTATCTCACTAGGGGCCGCAATAATGGGTCTGCTGCTTCTAGCTAGGCGAGGTCCAAGGTGGCTCAATACCACTAACACCTCTAATCTTATGACTATCTCAATGTTTGGGGCTCTATGCTTCTTAGCAAGTAGCGGAGGCCAACTAATCGGGATGGGGGTAGCGGCAGTGTTAGGCCCCTTCTCTAGCCTACTGACCGGTATTATTGACGACGCATTTCGCGCAGCCTTCATGGTTACACTACTTACACTAGTACCCAAGCCAGGCACAGCTGCAATGGCCGTGACAGTACAGGCCCTCCTCTCTGCTATTGCCTTAGGTCGCGTGGCACCAACAGACCTAATATTCGTCGGCAACCAGATAATGTGGCTTGAGGCATGCCTGTGGTTAACTGGAATTACTCGAAGTGGAAGCTGGCGACAGGGCTCTAACCTTGCCGTATGGTTCAGGGTAAGTTTAGGCTTTGGGCTAGCGAATCTATTAATTACGGCGAGCGGCCTTGTTCTGTCTGTCGTTCTCTATCGGTTCTACTTCGCACCCTGGTACGTCGCCATGATCCTGCTTGGCCCCGGCTTTCTTTATGTCTTCTTCGGGTGCGCAGTAGCAGTGCCATTTGCCAAGTCACTTCGCGAGGTAGCGCCGTGACCTCAAAACTTCCAACACTCTCAATGAAAGGTGTGAGCTATACATACCCAAGTGGATCAGACCGAGCCATAGATAGCGTCTCTCTTGATATAAACGCTGGTGAGTTTGTTCTACTCACAGGCCCAACTGGCTGTGGTAAGTCAACCCTGCTAAGGGTTGCTGCTGGAATCTCACAACGGCACGGCGACGGCAAGAGCGAGGGTGATGTAACTATATTGGGGATAAACCCCGCATCTTTGAACCCATCGGAGCGTGTTCGAAGCCTGGGTTTTGTAAGCCAAAACCCACAAGACCAGCTTGTAGCTGGTTCAGTTGGCGACGAAGTAGCCTTCGCCCTAGAGTCTGCTGGGGCTGCGGGCGATAATATTTCAGCACGAGTCGCGGAGGCTTTAGAAATTGTAGGGTTAGACTTTCCCCTCAACCACAGGAACTCTTCCCTATCTGGTGGTGAGACACAGCGGCTAATTGTGGCTGGCGCCATAGCAGCCAATCCACCACTCCTAATCCTAGATGAACCACTAAGTCACCTGGACCCAACAGCATCTATGCGCCTTCTAAAAGTCCTCAAGAATCTGACTGAGAGGGGAACTACCGTACTCATGGTAGAGCACAGGCTAGGTCAAGCGTCTACACTAATTGATAGAGTAGTTGTAATGAGAGATGGTCGAATCGCTGGCGAGGGATTTTCGCTGGTAGACGAACTCTACGGTGAACCAGAAGAGGCCCCACAACAACCAAGTAGTAAAGAGCTCGGTGATGTCATATTTTCTGGGAAATCCCTATCGTACCAGTGGCCTGGCTCCGAAGAGCTGGCGCTTCATCCTATAGACCTATCTATTCAACAAGGAGAGAGAGTTGCTATCGTCGGCCATAACGGCTCAGGAAAATCCACACTTCTCATGGGTATTGCTGGGCACCTAGACATAGGAAAAAGCTACTCCTACGGCAAGATAATCGACGTACCTCAAGACCCTGATCTGGTGCTGTTCTGTGAGACAACAAAACTTGAACTATCGTATGGACCAACAGAGAGCCGCATAGGTGCCAAGGAGACTCTCAGCCAAGTTGAGCAGGCTAGCACCTCATTAAACATAGCCTCCCTTTTAGACAGAGCACCACAGTCATTGTCAAAAGGTCAGAGGCTAAGAACAGCTGTAGGAGCTGCCCTAACCACCCAGCCTGATTTATTAATTCTAGACGAGCCTACAGCAGGTCAAGACAGGTTGGAGGTCACGAGGATGATAAGAAGTCTTTGTGAAAGGGACAAAAGAAAGGCAATCATATTTGCCACCCACGACCTAAACCTCGCTAAAACCTTCGCCAACAGAGTTATTGAACTCAAAAATGGCAAGCTGATCTATGATGGCCCTCCTAAAGCGATCCAAGATTACAGCTCTCAAGAGTTCAAAAAAAGCGCCGAAAGACAAAAAAACAAGCCTAGTTCTAGTAGCTCTTCACAGCTAGATCCTCGCACAAAGATTGGGCTCGTAGCGTGCATAGGGGTGCTCGCCATTACCTTAGAGCAACCCACATCTTTAGCGCTTATTACAATTTTAACCCTGCTGCCTTTCCTGAAAACAAAGGCGAGGTTCAAAAGAGCTATACTGGCTTCAGCGGCCATTATCTGGAGCACTGTCATCGCACAGGGTCTTTTCTATCCCGTTGAGCCGAGAACAGAGCTAGCCAGTTTTGGGCCACTCGTTATCTGGAGAGAAGGTGTATCATATGGACTTGTACAGTCACTACGAGTTGTCTCGGTTGGTCTCGCTGGTGTAGCATTAGCAATAACAACTCCAGTGGACAGACTGAATGCGGCCCTTCTGCGACTCAAGGTCCCTTTCGGCCTCGCTCTTATGGCTGGCACAGCTTTCAGGTTTGTCCCAGAAATAGCTGAGGCTTGGAGCGTAGTTCGTAGAGCTCGAGCTCGTAGGGGAAGACCTCTATTCAAACGAACACCATGGGCGTGGCTAAAACTCGAGGTAGGTCTTCTCAGGCCTATAGTTGCCAGAGCCCTGAGAAGGGCTTGGAGTATGGCGGAATCTCTAGATACGAGGGGTTTTGATCCTATAGCACCGAGAGCGGTGATGAGGCCTTTGGTTATGAGCCGATGGGAAAAACGCCTCCTAACAATAACTTTAAGCCTCACACTGTCAGCATTAGCGGCGAGGATACTATTCGCACTGTATGCGGCTGACAGCCTATATGTCCCTGCTTTACGCGAAATTTATGGTGCGGTTCGCCACTACTTGTAAAATTTTTATGTAGACACAAGGATAGGCTTAGTGCATAACGTGGGGGGCCGCGATCAGTTCGCAGGCAATGCAAAACAAATCTAAATGGAGAGATTTCAGTGTTTACTAACTCAAAAATACACCTTCTTACTTCCCCTCTAATGCTTCTAGCTCTATCATCTGGTTGCTCTAAAGGTGATGACCCTAACGAGACTGGAAACACCACCGAGACTGGAAACACCACCGAGACTGGAAACACCACCGAGACTGGAAACACCACCGAGACTGGAAACACCACCGAGACTGGTACGGCTTTCACCCCACCGTCAGCCGAAGCCTTCTCATCTTTTACAATAGACTCTCGCCGTTCACGTATTCAAAATTTCTCAGAAGAGTTTGTACCAGGTCTAACAGTCACTTTAGAGAGTGGCTCTACGGTCATTATCGCTGGAAACTTGCTCGACTCCGACGGAATCATTGTTGATGGTACCGTTGATATCGAGGTAATCGAGCTTACTAATAGAGGAGACATGATGTCTTCCGCCATGTCTACAATGGGTGTGGATGAAAATGGCGACAAGTCGGCGCTTATCTCTGGAGGAGAGCACTACGTTAACGTCTCACAAAATGGCGAACAGCTAACTCTACAAGGAGAATACCGGGTCAACGTACTAGCCTCACTTACAGGCGGCCTAGACATGGATATGGAACTGTTTGTACCTGACGATGAGTCTGCTGGGTTGGAAGATGAGGTCGACTGGTCTCTAGTCGATACTGATAGAAAACTTGGAACAGGTGGAGAGGGTAATGACGCATATTACTGGCTCTCTTCAAGTTCGCTAGGCTGGACAAACGTTGACAAATGGAGCAACGATCCACGCGATAAGACAAGAATTCAGGTAAGCGTACCTGCGGGATTTGACGACCAAAATTCTGTGATATATCTCACTTACGATGGTGAACCTACCGCACTGGCACTTCTAGATGTATACGATGAAAACTCTGGCCTCTTCACTGAGCACTACGGGATGTTGCCTATAGGGCTTGAGATGCACGTGATATTCCTCAGTGTCGACGAAGATAACGACCAGTGGCTTTACCACATTTTACCTGAGACCGTAGATGAAGATGAGACCATCTATTTCGACGACGTTAGCGCTATGACAACAGGAACAGAGGCCGAACTCTTGGCCGCTATAGACGCGCTTCCATAAAGAGAGCTTTAATAGTCGTTAATATGTAATATTAGTGCCTTTACGCTGATCACTTCATACGTTACGCGCAGTGTATAACTGCCACGTGAGGTGATAGCGTGAAGTCGCTCTTTAGATTCGTTTTTTTCGCAACTCTTTTAGTAGTATCAGCCCCTGGCTTCTCGGCTGAAGTAACTGGTCAGATCAGGGGTACTGTCGTCGACGACAGTGGGATGGAAATCCCTGGAGTTGTTGTAACAATAACATCAGACAACCTCATAGGTGAACGCGCCATTGAGACTGAGATCGCTGGAACTTTTAGGGCAGCGGGTCTACCGCCAGGAGAGTACGCTGTTGAGGCTACTAAACCAGGCTTTAACACATGGCGCTCAGATGAGATCGGCGTAGTCATTGGCGGTGTTGTAACACTTGAAGTATTCATGAGCCTAGCTGAGTCTGGAGAGGTTCTGGTCGTAACAGCGGATGCTCCAAACGTAGATATTGAGCGTACCCAGACTGGCCTAACAATGACGGCCGAGATGATGCAAGACATCCCATCAAACCGCGACTATCAGGGTGTTGTAGGGTTTGCACCTGGCGTTGTAGGTAGCGGAAACGCAAACATGCACGGTGGTTTCGACTCTTCAAACCAATTCTACATCGACGGTGTAAACACAACTGACCCGATAACATCGACCTTCTCAATGAACATGAACTTCGACGCTATCGAAGAGGTCCAAGTCATCACAGGAGGAATGGACGCCGAGTACGGAAGAGCCCTAGGTGGAGCTGTAAACATCGTCACCCAGTCTGGTGGTAACGACTACGAAGGCTACGCCAGCGTCACCTATTCGGACTCTTGCTTTGAGGCACAAGACGACATCACAGAATCAACTCGTGATAGCGCATGTTGGGTAGAGGATGAAGAGGGTAACCAAACTCGCTCTCCACTTTCACAATACGAGACATACGCTCTAAACCTAGGCGGCCCCGTTGTAGAGGATAAGCTCTGGTTTTTCACAAGTCTACAAGCCGACAGGAGCGTAAGCACTTTAGCGTTCGACAACGATCTTATCGGACGACCAACTGGTCCAGATCCAATAAACGGACTTGAAATGTCAGAGGTAGCGCCTCGTGACTGGCGTAGCCTCTACTGGTTTGGAAAGCTCACTTGGCAACCAAACAGCGCAAACCGTGTATGGGCTCATGTTCAAGGCGACCCAACCTGGATCGATAACGTAAGCCAATCACCTTACGTCCTACCATCTGCTGAGGCGGTGCAAAACCAGGGCGGATGGCTTGGATCAGTTGGACACCTGTGGATGCCAAGTAATGATCTACAGGTTGAGTCTAAGGTGTACTACCAGCAAAGTAATCTAGACTATTACTCAATACTCTGGCAGGACTGCCAAGAAACAAACCCAGACACTGGCGCATGTAACGACGACTTTGGCGACTCTTGGTACGCAATGGATCCAGATGGGTTTGATTTCGGAGAGATTGCGTACGCAAGCTTCAACCAAAGGAACCGTATAAGCGCAAACAGCGCTTTGAGTTGGTTCGTAGACGACCTTATTGGAAGCCACGCATTCAAGACAGGGGTTCAGTTTGAGCGCCTAATAAGCAAGTACAGCTATCCTGGAATATCAGACGGCCTCGACTACTACTCACACGGTGGGGATCCCGCCGACCTATCAGGCTACAGCCCGTCGACGACCTACCGCTACCGCAATGACTGGAACATTGGTCTAGATGGAACGCTAACAAGCTGGTACATTCAGGATGTCTGGCAGCCCATTGATAACCTCACAATCCGCCCAGGTCTGCGCATGGACCATAGCGCTCTTAATAATGACGTTGGGGACACGGTTTTCACTAGCCTAACTTGGGCACCAAGGCTTGGTGCCGCTTGGGATGTCTTTGGCGATCAATCAACTTCAGTACACGCCTACTTTGGACGTTTCTACGACTCTGGATTCTTAGCTGTCGCGGACCTTCTGGTAGATAACGACGGCGGCTACGACCAGTACAACTGGGAAGAGCAGACGGGTGGTTGGTCCGATATTCCAGCGCAGAGCTCTTACTCACAATTCCTAGCCCACGATGACCTAAAGAACCCTCATTCTGACGAATGGGATCTTGGTCTAACCCGAGCCATCGGCGATGATGTTGCTGTTGACGTTACTTGGGTTCACAAAGAGGCTTCCAACTTCTGGGAGGACGACGAGGTCAACCTGATATGGAACCCAGAGGGGACGAATGTAATCGGTAACAGAAACGGCTCAAACGAGGCCATATACCGTCTACGTACAGCTGATGACCTCTGGACTAAATACGATGCGCTAGAGGTTTCTCTCAACAAGCGATGGGGCGATAACTGGGGTGCTACAGGCTCGTATACGTGGTCTAGGGCGACAGGTACAAACAGCGATCATATCGCGACTGGAGCCTTCGATACAGCTGAACAGCGACAGTACGAACAAGGAAACCTAGCATATGACCGTACACACGCTGTGAAGTTCATGGGAAGCTACCGTCGTCCAGATGTCTGGCAGATCGGATCAACTAACGTGGGATACTTATACGGTTGGGACTTTAGGCTTTACTCGGGCACACCTTTGAGCAAGCTCTACTACAACGACTTCTATTCAGGTTGGGCTAATTATGGTGAGGTCAATGACGGCACCTACCGACTACCCGCCTTTTCTCAAACTGACATTAAGACAGGGCTGATGTTCAAGGCTGGAGGCGCTACATTCGCACTAACCTTAGAATGTTTCAACCTGTTCAACGAGCGAACACCGACATCCATGGACGAGACATGGGGCGCACGAGACGGTGAAGGCGTCTACCTAGACTCAAACAATGAACCTCTATGGGGGACACCTCTTTCCTATCAAAACCCACGCCGATTCCAAGCCGGCCTAAGGGGGGAATTCTAATGAAAAAGTCAATCGTACTAATCGCACTTGTAGGCTGTATCACTCCTGAAGCTGGGATAGACAGAACCCTGCTAGAAGGCAAAGTGACAATCCCTATGAGCATAGAGAGCGATCCTGGTGATGGTCAGGCCTCTATTCGAGACAGCGTTGCAGATGCATACGACATGGGTCCCCTATCTTGGAGATACACAACGATAACTGGTAAGGCTAGATCGTTTGGTGACTGGAACTCTTTCGAGGCTTCATGGGAAGGCGACCTCGACTTTTTCGCCTTTACAGGAGCGGCTGAGGAAGAGGTGACTTTTTCTTTCACCTACGACGCTGCTAATTCGACTGAGACCTCTACAGGGACAGACACTGGAACAACTACCACAAGTACAACAGATACAGCGACAGGAGACACTGGAGACACTGGAGACACTGGAATCGTTGAAGAGGAGCCACCAGCGCTACTCTGGGATGTACAACTCTACTCTCTTGATCAAGGCTTAGATGAGTCAACGGGGGTTCCTCTTAACTCTGTGGCTGGAGGTACATCATTAGGTGCGGGAGGATTGATTGAGTTCACCGCCACTATTGAGCCCGGCCAAGACTACGTTGTAGGCATAATCCCCCTCGCAAACAACATAGAAGCCGACAACAATTACAGCCTGATGATCTCTGGCCACTCACCCGAAAAAACATCCATCTTTGCTGGGGCCTACGCTCCCTTCGACGACATGATGAATCGCGGTGCACCAATAGGAGGTTCTGCTGTAGAGGGCTGGTCACTTGATGAAGAGACTAAGGAATGGTCAGGCAGCTACCGTATGACCTACATAAGACAGGTGGAGATGGTAGAACCAGAGGTTGTACCAGAGGGTGAAGAAGCTCAATCAGCAGCAGTTGTCACCGAAGGAGCCCAGAGCGTTATGATTATCGCGGGCGACTTCGCCAACCTTAACCAAGGTCTGCCAGCAGGGACTTTATACTCTCCAACCCCCGCAGAAGTGACGATGAACGGACCACTCTCTGGTGGAGAAGAGATCTGTGAGGAAACCCCAGAAGACACAACGAGTGATCCTGGCTTGAACCTGCTCCACTGCCGAGTTGTCGCTCCCGACATAGCGGTGACGGAGATAGCACCCAAGGTGCTAGGCTGGGAGATAACTGAGGTCGAGCCTAACGATGTATCTGTAGACCCATATATCGTTGACATCGAAGTAGAGGCCCTCGCTAATGCTCAAGACCTTGGAGTAGCTGGTTCAGGGGTCGGGTATGTTGACCGAATCGTTGGAACATTAGGTTTCCCAAGCGAAGAGCCTGGCTGGCTTGACGGAGACTCGGATGCCTTTGGCTTCACTGTCAACGAGCCTATAGACGCCACAATCACACTGGACTGGGCCGTAGCTAACGACTTCGACATAAACCTATACAGACACGATGAAGCCAACGGCGTTGTGGAGACTATAGGGTACAGCTGGTATAGCCAACCAGAGGTCTGGAACGTTTCGGACTACGGCGAGATACTAGAGCCAGGCTACACATACTACCTTGTAGTATTAGCTTGGACTGGCGAGGTTGGAGACCATCCATACACAATCGAACTTGAGTGGCTGGGACTGTAAACCCCCGACGAAATATTCAACCACGAGCTATTTTAGAGGGCTGCTAGGCGCCATATATGGGGAGCTAGGTCACATTCAGGACCCAAATAGCCCCATTAGCTCTTTCCTCGTAAGTCGCCCTGTAAACGACTCCTCGCCGCCTAATGCTGCCTCGGCGAGCTCTTTCTTTGCCTGCTGTAGGGAGGCTATCCGCTCCTCAACCGTACCCTCAGCTATCATGCGTATAGCAACAACTGGGCGCTGCTGACCGATTCTGTGTGCTCTGTCAGTAGCTTGGGCCTCCACAGCTGGGTTCCACCAAGGATCTGTAATAAAGACGTAATCCGCAGCTGTAAGGTTAATTCCAGTACCGCCAGCCTTAAGGGAAATGAGGAACACCGGTGGGCCATCTTCAGACTGGAACTTCTCGACTACTGATTCGCGATCACGAGTTGCACCGTCTAGGCGCACATAGTCTATTCCACTGCGCTCAAGCTCCTCTTGAATTAGATCCAAGAAGCCTGTCCACTGTGAGAACACCAACGCCTTGTGGTCACCAGCTACGACACTGCGGAGCTTATCAACAAGGACCTGTAGCTTACCCGACTCATCGGGACGATCACCTGGTAACAACCTTGGGTGACAAGCGGCCTGACGAAGGCGTAATAGGTGCTCGAGTACCTTCATTGTACGTGAGCCCTCTTCCGTCTTTAGCTCCATCTTGGCTGCTGACATCACGGCATCATAGATTGAGCGCTGGGTCTCTGTAAGGTGACACATAACCCTCATCTCAGTAAGCGATGGGAGCTCAGGGGCCACATCCTCTTTTAGACGCCTCAAGACAAACGGAGCTATCTTAGACCGCAGCAGAGCTGCTGCCTTCTGGTCACCTTGCTCCATAGGTCTTGATATTTCCTCACGGAAGCTCGAACGACCACCCAAAAAACCAGGCATGACAAAGTGAAGCTGAGACCAGAGCTCATCTAAACTGTTCTCAATGGGCGTTCCAGTGAGGGTGAACCTATGCTGGGACTTCAAGGCAAAGGCGGCCTGCGCTGTCTGAGACTCTGGGTTCTTTATTGCCTGAGCTTCATCTAAAACAACTGTCCTCCACTCTGTGGCTACTATCTTTGGATCTAGCCTAAGCAGGGCATATGAAGTGATTACAACCTTGGCCTTCGGGTCCAACTTTCGCGACTGACCATGATAAATACAGACATTGACTCCATCTGTGAATTTATCAATCTCCGACGCCCAATTTCTAACGACCGACGTTGGAGCGACTACCAGGTTTCTTCCTCCGATACCCACTAGAGCACATAGGGTCTGTATAGTCTTTCCAAGCCCCATATCGTCGGCTAGAACACCACCTAGCCCTGCTTTAGCCAGAAAGCGAAGCCACCTATAGCCTATCAATTGATAAGGTCTAAGTTCAGCGGTAAACACCTTTGGGACTGCGGTCTTTGGCAGACCTTTGAAGCCCTTCACAAGAGGTGACAGCTTTTTGAAGCCAGGAGGCATCGGGTTATCCAGCGCTTGGGCTATCTGACCGACTGCGACTGCTGTATGTCTAGGTAAAACACCGTCACCACCTGCCTGGGACAGCAGGTCAGCAAACAGAGCGGCGTGCTCACCAGTCAACTCCTTTGGTATAGGCGCCCAGCCACCATTTAAAAGAGGAACTAGCGGCGACCCATCTCTCCAGGCCTGAAGAGCGACCTCGTGGCTGACCTCTCCATCAATAAAGGCGCCTCCGTCCGAATCGTATTTGATGTCTAAACTAGCCGCCTTTTCACGTACATCAAAGGCACCAACATCACCGATTATCTCGCCCCTAAAACGACTCAGGTGATCCTTGACGATCTTAGCGCCCTCGAGCCCCTGGAATCGCCAAGTTCGACCCAGTGAGAGCCTAACTGTACTAGCCGCCTGCTTTATAAGTGTCTGCTCTGCTGCAGGATCACGAATAGGTACAATGGCTCCCTCTTGGATCATGTTATCCCCACGCACACGACCACAGACGGGATCTCCATAAACAATTTCTACGGTGACCTCTAAAATTCCGCCCCCACTTTTTACGTTTGCTATGAGCCTTGGTGGCATCTTTACAACATCTGCAGGCAGCTTATCGGTGCAGACCTCCACATCTAGACGCTTGCGAAGACGGGGCAACAGCTCTCCGACCAATCGACCCTCTTGTCCATAAACAAAGGTTATCCCACGAACCAAAGAGCTGCGCTCGTGCAACGACAGTGGGCTCTTTCCTTTTGGATGGATTGTGTCCCCAGCCAAGACTATACCGCCTAGGTGTTCGGCCTTTTTTCCAGCCTTGTGTAGGGTTACACGAAAACCCTCTTCACAGTCATTAACCCTAACAACCTCGCCAACAGGTTTACCAGACACCTTCACATATTCATCGTCTAGCATGACTTTTGACTCATCAGCATGCCACTGCTTGAGAATACGGTTCCAGCCTGCAGAGGGTAGTCGAGTATTACCCAACTGTAGAACCTCTTCAACCACAAGATCTGCCTCTGCAAGGTGCACACCAGAGATATTTCTTATGCCAGATGTAAAGGGGATTAACTTTTCACCTCGCAACACTGCCCTATCCAGCCTCACGTCTCCGCGTAGGCGTTTGAGCGTATAGACAACACTAGCACCAGGGCGCTTAGCTGTCTTTGGCGCTGGATCACCCTGAGAGCTAACAATAGCTGCCGCCACCACATGCAGGCAGACGTCGTGGCCGCAATCGCAGCCCCAGTCGTCCTCGCCAGGCCACAGAAAGACCTTCAGGGCCACTCCACCAGGGATAGCGACAGAGAAACTAAGCTCCTCTTCGGTCTTTTTCTCATAGATAACCCTGTCCGTTCTGGCAAGGCTTACGCCTGCAGACCATAGGGCTACGCCAGCCTTGGCGCGAACTGCATCTTTTATGTCACAAGTGTTCATCGGGTCGTGATAACGGACTTTGGACCAAAGTACGATATAACTATGTGAAGGAATCGAAACTAATGGAGAAGGCTTGCAGCACCAGGAAAAGGAAACAATCGCGATAACACTGGTTACACCACCATTATCGCAATTAAATACGCCATACCCAGCGACGCCTTACCTCTCAAATTTTTTAATAAAAAATGGAGTGAGTAATCGGCAGCGTGATCTGGGTTTGGAGTTAATGCTGCGTTTACTCTCTAAACAAGGGCTCACAGAATTATTTGATGAGCTCGAAATCAGAGAAGAGCTACCCATTGAAGGGTGGACTTTTCTGGCAAACCGGGAACACCACGAAGGAGTAGTAGACACGGTAGTCTCTTACCTGCAAAACAGTTCCCCATCGATGGCGAGCCGAATAGTTTCAGGCGCACTACTTCCCCATACACCGAGAGTCTCCAACGCAAAAATAGAGCCATTTGGTAGAATGGGTCAGACAGACTTAGCCCGCCACCTATGTACCCTTTACATCGAGGATATAGTTGATCTAGTGGGCGCAACTATCGACAACGGGTTTCAACTGAGCCGCTATCAACACCACCTGGCCACATCCCCCACTAGTTTTGATGATATTGAGGCCAGGCTAAGCAACACTACTATTATTGACCGATGGCTGGACGAACTTTCGGACTCTGTAGATACCAGCATTGTTGCCATCACGGTTCCTTTTCCTGGCAACCTATACAGCGCCCTCAGGGTAGGTAGGTCCCTAAAAACTAGAGGGATAACAGTCTATATAGGTGGCGGTTACGTTAACACTGAGCTCCGAGAGGTCTCGGAACCTAGACTCTGGCAATACTGTGATGCTCTCACATATGATGACGGTGAAGGACCACTTTTAGCGCTAATAGAGTACAGCCAGGGGGGCGAAGACAAGAGGCATCGGACCCTCACAAAAGATGGTCGTTTTGACAAACCACACCCTACAATTGAGCCTATAAAGTCAGCACACTACGGGGAACTACCCCTAGGTCGCTACCTACAACTCCTAGAAACTCTTAACCCCGCACACAGGCTCTGGGCCGATGGAAGGTGGAACAAAATAACAATAGCTCACGGCTGTTACTGGAGACGTTGCACATTCTGCGACGTAACCTTGGACTATGTGGGAAACTACAGGGCAGGTAAAGCAGTTGAACTTGTAGATGAGATGGAGCGGCTGATAAAGGAGACTGGTGAAACAGGCTTCCACTTTGTAGATGAGGCGGCACCACCAAAACTTATGAAGGCGATAGCAAGGGAGATCTTATCAAGGAACCTAACTATCACTTGGTGGGGAAATATTCGTTTTGAGACATCATTCACCCCAGATGTGTGCCGACTTTTAGCCGCTTCTGGCCTAGTCGCCGTAACAGGAGGTCTTGAGGTCGCCTCTGATCGGCTTCTTGCCAAAATGGACAAGGGGATCACCCTCGCCGAGACTATCCAAGTAACGAACGCCTTTGCTGAGGCAAACATATCAACACACGCATACCTTATGTACGGCTTCCCAACCCAATCAGAGCTAGAGACTGTAAACTCAATGGAGTTCGTCCGCCAAATGTTCGAAAGCAGGCTAATTTCCAGCGCTTTCTGGCACAAATTTGTACTTACAAAGCACTCCCTAGTATACAGGGATCTCAGCAGCTTCGAGATCGATGTCATACCCCATGACCAGCAGGTCTTTGCATCAAATGACATCCCTCACAGCGAAAATATAGACCACGATAAATTCGATCTCCCTCTCCCTAAATCTTTGGCCTCTTGGCTTAGAGGTGACGGCCTTGAGAGAGAGGTAACAGAGTGGTTTGAAGAGGATGTAATCTCACCGACCATCGCAAAGGATTTCGTAACCAGTGAACTTAAAAAGGAGAACACTGTTAGAAAGACAGGAACGATCATCTGGGTCGGCAAAGGAGTACTACAGATGGACGGAGCTATCCGACTATTTAATACGGCCGGCGAGGTTGATGTCTATGGGAACGACGAAGAGCTAGAGTGGCTACTCGAGGTCATTGACTCGGCCGATGCAAGTGCTGACCTTAGGTTAAAGGATATTATAAATGTTTTCCCAGGGGACTGGGTGAGTTGGAGTGGTCGTAATTGGCCCTCTTGTAACTGGGCAGGTCTCATAACAGTATGAATCTATCAACCAATATTTTGAACGCATTGAGGCCTAAAGGGCCGCGAGAGAGACTAAGGGTGAGGCTAACTGGAGGTCTTACTGTCGCACAGATTCACGAAAGGCTGGAACCACCGTTGAGATCTAAAGATGGGCCTGAAATCGTAGCCAGAAGAGCGGCCTATGAGGAGATCGCCTCAGCGCTCCAAGAAATGATCAGTAACGGAAGGGTTAGAAAAAAGCGAATCCACGTAAAAAATGCAGCGCGGGCTGGTATAGACTCAATGATCGACGTTTATAGGTTGAAGTAGATACCTAATCGATTACGATACCACCCATGATTACTATACTATCTCTGTTAGCTTGTGGGTCTCCCGCTCCCGTTGAATGTCCTGAATGCCCTGAGTGTGAAACTGAGCAGCAGGAGGTGGCTACCGCGACAAACCCTGAGCTCAACGAATGGGAGTCAGAGGTACTAGCTGGCCCAATACAGACACTCAGAGATGGAATACTGCCCTTCTCTGAAACATCTTGGGGCATCTGCCAAGGTATTCAGCAGTGTGAAGGTGAGTCTGGCGGCCTTGTTGATGCAGGCCTCTTGGAAACAGGAGATTACGTTATCTTCGCTGAATTGGCCGTACCCGAGCTAGGTGGTCAGTGGAGCGTATCATTCCAACTTCGCTGCGAAACCACTGGAAGCACTGGCGTGACTAATGACTATAGCTACGACCGTTCATTCGATGTTCGTAACGGAGGGCCTAACCGTGGGTATCGACTGATGCCCCTAACTAGGATTAAGGCGCCACACCCAAGTGGTGCGAGGGAATGCACCTACTCGCTCACACCAATCTGGCCAAATGGACAAGAGGGCGAACCTTGGACTGGGAGCTATTCGACCGCAGCAGAGTAGTTACTGTGCTAGTTTCTCACTCAAGAGTCTAGCGACGACACTTGGGTTAGCCTTTCCTTTTGTAGCCTGCATAACCTGTCCAACAAAGAAGCCCTTCATTCGGCTGTTTCCTGCCTTAAACTTCTCGACGTTGTCGCTATTGTTCGACAGGATATCATCGATAATCGAGCCTAAGATGTCGACATCTGAGATCTGACTGAGCCCCCTTGACTCGACCATCTCTACAGGGTCCCCACCACTCTCTACGAGCTCTTCAAAAATACCCTTAGCGATCTTGCCAGATATTGAACCATCTTCAATAAGCTTAACAAGAGCCCCAAGGCTTACCCCTGTGAGGGCTACGTCTTCGATTTCACGCCCTTTGAGTGCGCCTGCGACCTCATTAGCGATCCATTTAGCCACCGTTCCCGCCGCATCTGATACCTTGACTGCCTCCAAAAATAGACCGTATAGACCTGAGTCAGTGGATATGACACCAGCGGCGGCCTCTTGAACGCCTTTTATGGAGCAAAGCTCATCATACCTATCCTTGAGGCTAGGATCTTGATCGAACAGATACTGAAGCTGCTCAGTACGGCTCCGGCCGGCAGCGCCCTGATTAGGCTTACTTGCAGGCTTATCTACGCTTGGTGCGCTCTTTTTAGGCTTATTGTCCCAACCGCTCTTTAGTGTAACGACTCGATTAAAAACTGGTGAACCAGCCGATGAGTCCTTGGGATCAACGAAGAAATATCCGTTGCGTTCAAACTGAAAATGCTCACCTGATTTCGCACCTAGGGCATAGGGTTCCACAACCGCCGTTACAGTCTTTAGCGAGTTTGGGTTTAAGGCGGCCTTAAAGTCATCCGTAGCAGCAGGGTTTTCAACACAGAACAGGCGGTCATACAGGTTCACAGCCACCTCCACACCCTCTGTCGCCGAAACCCAGTGGATAGTCCCCTTAACTTTTCTACCATCTGGGGCACTACCACCCTTTGTAGCCTTATCGTAGCTGCACTCGACAGCCAAAATCTTACCGTCTTCGCCACGAATGATCCGCTCTGCTCGGATAAAGTAGGCGTAGCGCAAGCGCACCTCGCGACCAGGAGCGAGTCTATTGAAGCCCTTCTCAGGACTCTCCATAAAATCGCTGCGCTCAATATATAGCTCACGAGTAAAGGGGACTTGTCGCTCCCCCTCTTTAGGAACGTCGTGGGGCCAAAGGGACGCTGAGAGACTCTCAATTTCTCCCTCTGGGTAGTTTGTAATAATCAACTTCAACGGATCGAGTACGCCCATGACTCGGGGAGCCTTATGGTTTAGATCATCTCGGATCGAGTACTCTAAAAGGCTTACATCAACCATACTATTTGTCTTGGCAACGCCTATCATGTTTGCAAAATTCCGTATAGACGCCGGGGTATATCCCCTCCTGCGCAAACCTGAGATTGTCGGCATTCTGGGGTCATCCCAACCGCTCACCAGGTCATCCTGGACGAGTTGAAGGAGCTTACGCTTGCTCATTACCGTATAGTTAAGGTTCAACCTAGCGAACTCAAACTGATGTGGTCGCTTATGTCCTAGAGTAACATTGTCTACAACCCAATCATAAACGTCTCGGTTATTCTCAAACTCCAGGGTACAGATCGAATGGGTAATCTTCTCAACCGCATCTTCTAAGCAGTGGGCGAAGTCATACATCGGGTAAATAGGCCAGTCATCGCCAGTCCGATAATGATGAGCGTGTCGTATTCGATAGAGTAGTGGGTCCCTCATCTTCATGTTTGAGGCCGACATGTCTATCTTAGCTCGCAATACATGGGCTCCATCAGGGAACTCTCCATCCCTCATCTTACTAAAGAGGTCCAAGTTTTCAGCAACACTGCGGTCTCTATATGGGCTTGGTCGCCCATCCTCTTTTACCGTACCCCTGTATTCACGAATCTCATCTTCACTCAAACTACAGACATAGGCCTTTCCAGCCTCAACAAGCTCAACAGCAAATTCATAGAGCCTCTGAAAGTAGTCAGAGGCGTAGAACATGTTGTCACCCCAATCAAAACCGAGCCACTTAACATCTCTCTTTAGAGCCTCCACGTACTCTTCATCCTCAGTCGATGGATTAGTGTCGTCCATCCTGAGGTGACAGACACCACCAAATTCAGCGGCTAGCCCAAAGTTAATACAGATAGACTTAGCGTGACCAATATGAGGGTAACCGTTGGGCTCTGGGGGAAAGCGAGTGACAACGTTGGTATGGCGACCAGCTTTCAGATCATCTTGGATAATAGTACGTAGGAAATTTGATGCGTTTGAGTCAGTCATTATGCACACAAGATAAGCGGTATATGACGCCGCCTATAACACAGAAATACTATTCGGCGATTGTGAAGGACACCTTACCGTCACATGAACAAATAAAAACGGATTTGACACGACAAATTCTTGCGCTATAACGGGGCCCAACCATAGGTGTATCCCTTCAAATGCGAAAGCTCTTCCAAAAAAAATCTTCTCAAATACCGTGTAAGCTTGAGAACGGGGTGTTCGCGACACCAGGAAAACTTACTGTGACGAAGAAGCTACTTTCGTTTCAGCCTTCCAACAATGCAGACATTGACGCTGGGGTTGGAGAGGTAAACATCTGGTTGAGGAACATCACCAACACCTCAATTGGAGTATGCCAGCAGAAGCTCACTATCAGAGCATTAGGTCACACAGTAACCTTTTCTGGGTATGGGATGACTAATGTTCAACAGGAACTCAAAACGGCTAATCCTGAGATGAAAGCGACAAGGATTAGGGATAACAGAGACGCTTACAGGCTCGAATTGACTGGTAAACATGAAGCGTCTCTCGCAATATCTAGGCTTGACTCCTCTGAAGTAGATGCTCAAATGGTAGATCTATCGACAACAGGGTGCGCTATGCTGACTGGCGCCAAGATGCGTGTTGGCGACTATATAAACCTAGACGTAATGTTAGACGGCTCTACTAGTACAGAGGTGTTTGGACGCTGTGTAAGGCTAATAAAAGCCAATCCCAGCCAGAATCTTATTGGAGTAAAGTTCGTTAGCCTGGCTAACTCGACCTCGAGACAGCTGAAAGCCTTCATAATGAAACACCAGCCCGAGCACCTGACTACAATAGAGGCGGCTTAGGGTTTATAGTCCCCTAGACCACTCTGGGCGAAGTGGTATCGCCCCATCTAATGCGGCATCTAATGCCCCTACCATCTCCTCCTTATCGAAGGGAAGGGTTCCAGCTATAGGCAGGTAGTTGCTGGCGTGGTTTGTCCGAAACACTGAATTTGATAGGTCGGAATCGGCAATAATGGTACGGAGTTCCTCCAAGAGACCCTCAACTGTAGGGAGTTGCCAGCCGCTTTTGGCCATAGTTCTAGCCAGCGCGGTACCAGGGACAACCGTAAGAGTGAGAGCCGAGAGGAAGTCTGGGTCCATCGCAGAGGCAAGCTTAGCCGAGCCCGACGCGTGCTCATTTGTGCGCTCTACTCCCCCTGCGCCGAGCAGGAAGATCGCTGAGAGCTTTATGCCAGCTGCGCGGGTTCGCTTGGCGGCGGCTACGTGTGAGTCAAAGAGGTACTCTTCATCCCGAGAGGCACCCTTTGGCCGAGCACCCTTAGCGATGCGACGCATAGTGGTCTCGTCGCCTGATTCTGGGCCGATATAGAACATAGTGAGCCCCATAGAGCGCAGCTCGGCTAAGTGGGCTGGTGATTTCTCGAGTATGTTCTCGGCCATAGCGTAGCACGAGATACGACGGAGTCTAGGGAACGTGTCGTTGAGAGCCTTTAGGATTGTTCGCCAAGAGTCCATCGGCATACAGAGCGCATCGCCGTCGGCTACAAAGACCTTGTCTAGGTTAGGTCCGTGTGCTTTTCGGGCCATGGCTATGTCCTCGAGCACCTCACCCACATCTCTTAGACGAAACGTGGGCTTATCGGAATACATGTCACAATACGTGCAGTTGTTCCAACTACAACCGATGGTTGCTTGGAGGATATAGCTGCGAGCTTCGCTAGGTGGGCGGTAGATTTTGCCGATGTATCTCATTTAATCTTGCCCTCCATATTCATACTTTCGAAACGCCGTTCGAACGCTTTTTGAACACTCTTGCGGTTCTTTGTTTTTGTTGGCGCTATGCTGTATAACTTTAACAGCCCCTCATTAGTTAAGAGGCGTGGAGCTAAAGGGTGGTTGGTGTGAATGTTTATAAAAGAAGGATAAGAAGATGAGAGGTGTAAAGTTTTATAAGTTTCTATTGTGGGTATTCAAGCTTCTGCTCGTTCTTGGGTTTTGTGGTTTTTTGTTTATCTTTCTGAATCTTCTTAGCATACCTCCGGATGTACGGTTTTCCGAACTCAGCGAAACTGAGATCATGGGGCTTCTGTTTTTAGCCCTCGGGGTTGTTGGTTTTTGGGTGGGAGTTCTCATTCACCACTTAATTATTGACGACTTCATCTGGCTCATTGAGAGAGAGAATAGCCGTTATGTTCCAGAAGAGGAAGGATAGAGAACACTTGAGCCTATCTCATCAGCGAGCCCATCAAGGGCTTTTCTTATTACTGCTGTCTTCGATGTTCCCTCAAGTAGAACTATTCTCACCAGTAAGTCTGCCCACTCAGAAGTAAGCTCTATTGTGATACGGCTCGGGAGTGCTTATTAGTTCTCAAGACATACTGTGGAGGAGTTGTTCCAACCCACTGGGCTAAAACCAGATGGGCAGTTGCAAGGGTTTGATTTACTGAAAAACCGAAAGCTGCCCTTCTGGTGTAGTCCAGCCCCTCAGAGTGTGTTCAGTGGATCCGTAAGTGAGGGAGGTACTCTGGACTCTCTCACCTACATAATTTCGGTGCCGGATGTATTCCACCGCTACATCATCATCTCGAATAAAGGATAGGTTGTCAAAGGTGCCGTCTGGGTAGTAGATCACGAAGTTGTCGGGACGAACTCCCTCGAGCCTCGACTCGTAACGGATCCCCTCTTGATCAAGGGTTGGTATTTCTACATGTAGACCCGACTCATCTGAAGTGATTATGAAGGTTCCGATGTTAAATTCATTATAGTAGCTACCAACATAGTCCGAGAACTCGGTTGGGAGCTCTGTGATCACAGTCGAGCCTTGACTCAGAGATGCAAGATCTAGCGCCGCCTCAACACTATTGTATGGTACCGCTGAGTCTCTGTTTATGATCGCAATCACACCAATGTCCAACTCTGGGATCAGGTACATATGCGCCGAGCTGCCGTATATGGAGCCGACATGGGAAATCATCGTCAGCGGGTATTGGACACCTCCCATCGAGACTCCAGTCTTCACATCCAGCCCGTAGCCATAGCCCTTCGATTCATAGCCTTCTTCACTGTCCACCTGAATGCTTGTCATCTGTTCGTGGAGGTCTGAAGACAGGATATCTGAATCACCGTGCATTAAGAACAAACCGAGCTTTGCTAAGTCATTCACAGATGACCAAGAACCCATTGCTGGCCACAGCTGCGACGCCGCAAAGCTCTCTGCATCCATATCAACCTCTACACCGGGCTCTTCTGGCCAGTGGGTGGTAACACCGATGGCGTAGTCTCCGTCGGCGACCACATCGCTGGTGCTGAAGGTGGTTTTCATCATGCCCAGCGGCTCCCATACCATCTGTTCCATATTGGGTCGAAAATACGAGTCTGTACACAGCTCTACGAGCCTTCCCGCTACAACGAAATTGGTGTTGGAATAGTTGTACATCCTTCCTGGGGGAGACAGGAAGAACCCATATTCAAGAAAAACGGGAAGGAACTCCTCGATCTTTCCATCTCCATCGTCGCCCGTCTGCAGCTGGTAGTCCGCCAGTCCCCCAGTCATCCTTAGGGTGTCCGCTACGGTGAGATCTGCGGCCATCGTCGGTTGCTGCAGCATCACAAAATCTTCGATGTAGCTATCCACGGGGGAGGTCAAATCTAGGCACCCATCCTCTACCTGCTGGAGGACAGAGATGGCCGTCATCGGCTTGACAAGAGAGGCCACTCGAAACAGTGTGTCGCCTGTCACCGGTACACCGCTTTGGGTGTGAGTGCCGAACCCTTCACTCCACAGCAGCTCTCCGTCTCGGATGACTGCCATGGCAAAAGCGGTCGCACCCGTCGCCTCGATGTCTAGAGCTATGGCCGCCCGAAGGTCGGCTTCGAAGTCATCGGAGCTTGTGTCGAGGACATCATCAGACATACAGGCCAGCATAAACAACATAAACATAACTATTCCCTTGGGTGAGGGACCCCATGTACTTCGGTTTCCCACGCCTATCAAGTCGCTGGGTTTCAGCTCTATTGTCTTATAGAGTAAAGCTCTCGCCAGTTGTCTGGTACCACGAAGAGACTCTGCTCCTCAAACCAGATGTCACCCTCCCGCTCACCGAGTCGACTCCACAGCTGTGGTCGTTCCAGGCCATTCAACTTGAGCCTCTCCACTGCATCAGCGGTCGAAAAGCTCTCTTCGCGGCGGCGACGTGCTGGCCCCAGCCAATCGGGCTTATCTCGTATGCACCATCGACAGGTCGAGTGATCCTCAGAAAAAGCGACAAAGTCCCGAGCTGTGACCCATTGACCAAAAGGTGGCTCCTGCGCACATCCCCGAGGCCTGAGAACTGATTCATTCCAGGTCTCGAAAAACATCCCCTTAACGATCGCCACCTGGCTCGGTGGCTCCGCGATGTGGAGTGATTCCAGAGCACTCACAGCTTCGGGTCGACCCGACAGCGGGAGTTGGTGATCGCGCATACGCCCAAGCTTAATGTCAAGCCGGTCGCGTTGGTTGGGCCCCACCCACGCCGACCACTCATCGCTGTGTTCCCGCTGGAGATAGAACTTCACCGCAACCTCCCAGTGCTGGGGCTGACTGGTGTCATCGCGTAGCAAGAAGTCGAACTCCCCGAAGGTTCGGTGCTCGTCACGCACCTGTAGATTCCTAGCGAGCAGGTGGTGATGAGGGCTCCACTTCAGCCACCAGGCAATGAGAGACTCGAAATAGATCCCGACCTTCCAGCTCTGAGTCGCCGCTAGGTACTCGTGCAGGGGAGTGGGATTCCGATCGAGTTCGGACAGCCAACACCACGCCTCTTCAAGTGCGTTTTTAAACGAAAGGGACGGCGGCAAGTCGAGGCCTGGAACATCGTTCATCAGACCTGGGGTGCCAATACACCACGCCAGCGCCCTGACGGCATCATCTTCGAAATGTTCCAACCTATCTCTAGCCATCTTGAATAAACTTCCTCGCGAATGTTGGTGATCGAGCAGTCATCGACCAATTAGCAGAAAGCTTAGTGTGCCTATAGGCATGAGTAGCCCATATTGATGCAAACGTAGACCTTGAGCGACTCGATTATGCTCGAAAAACAAATCGACCTCCATTACTCAGGCTAACCTGTTCACACAGGCCTGAGAACGCTTATGTTCTTATTGAAAACAGACCCATTTTCTAAAGCTACCATCAGGAGACACTAATCATTACACCTATCGCCCTAGCACTATTGACTTCCGCCTACGCCCAAGAGCTAGACTCCACCCTCGCCTACGCAGCTTGGGGAACATTCGCCGCAGGCTCTGCACTAACCCTTGTCTATGAACCTGAAGACCCTAGTTTCCCAACCTCCACCGCCCCCTCCTTTGATACTGAGATCCGAGCATATTTCGCCCGTGACGAGCCTCTAGGGGAGTTCGAATCCATAGCCTCTTACGCCATCTTCCCGTGGCTGGCGGCACCTTTTGCAATCCAGGCCCTCAAAGGAGATAGTAGAGCTAGCTTAGTAAACACGATGAACTCATACCTCTTCACTCTAGGAGTAACCCAGCTAGTAAAGACAGGCGCTGCACGTGAACGGCCCGATGGGAGCGACAACCTAAGCTTCTTCTCTGGACATTCCGCTGGAGCATTTGCAGCGGGCGCGGGGGTTGTTGCTGCCCTAAAAGATACAGAATGCAGCCCGTGGCTAAGCCACACAGCCTGGCTGGTCTCAGGAGCACTAGCCTTCTCAAGAATAGTAGACGACAAGCACTTCGCTACAGATGTGATCACAGGGGCATTAGTTGGAGCGTCTGTCGGCATCTATTATCAAGGTAATGGCCTAATTAATTCACCCACAACGGCTATCAACTTCTCCTCCACTGAACAGGTGCCTGTGGCCATAAGGTTGACGGGCGCACTGTAATTTTTCAGCACATGTGGTACCCTATGCCACCCCCAAAACTAAGAGACTGTAGATGTCCAACCCCATAAAGGCCCTACTTCACCTGTTTGCTCGCTTGGCAATTAAACGCCCAAAGCTAGTCATTCTGACAAGTGTCGTGTCGTGTCTATTCTTGGGTTCACTTGGACTGAAGGCTGGGGTGGACATGAGTCTAATAGCCATAGTCGACGTAAATCACCCCACTCACTCAACTTACTTTGATCTTGATAGAGAGCTAAACATAAGCGGGCAAATGCCCCTACTCCTCCAAGGAGAGGACGATATTCTTGATGAGGCCGCATCTAGAATGGCGGCGGCTCTTTCCGAGATAGATAGCGTTCAAGAGGTTTTCCACCCCGCTCCCATCGACTGGTTTGAAAACAACTCTCCATGGCTGGTTGATAGGGAGCTTTTTGACGACTGGATATCATCGGCCACAACCCTAGGGGGTGGAGAGGCCGCTAGCGCCCTGGCATCCAAACGAGAAGAGCTAGAAAGCCTAGCCTCAACAGAGTTAAACCGATTCGAGAACCACCGGCTACTAATGGTGCAGATGCGAGACGCCCCCTGGGATGTACCCATGGGCGAAGGCCATTTCGGTGAGATAGAACAAAGAGCAAACGATGTGGCGATAGAGTTGGGTGTCACCGCTGACTTTAGCGGTATTGTAGCGATATCTTCTCAAGATCAAGGTAAGACACTGGGTCGCATACGTACGCTAACCCCGATCAGCCTATTGTTAGTCATGTTCATTCTTTCGAGGATCGAACCTAGGGTATCTTACCTCTTGGCTGTGGCCGTCCCTATGATCCTGACGTTCATCGCGACACTGGGTGTTGTTGGAAAGGCCACTGGGACTATAACAATCTTAGAGTCAATTTTCGGGATAATGATATTCGGTTTGGGGGTTGATTTTGCCCTGCATCTGCTATCACGCCTCAGAGAAGAACAGGAGAGAGGAGAGAGTTTCGATAGCGCCCTAACAACATCTATTACTCAGACTGGACTCGGAGTGGTTGCTGGGGGCATGACTACAGCTGGTGCCTTTTTTGTAATCTCGTTGGCGCCAGACATACAGGCTTTCCACCTAGGAATATCTGGGGGGGTTGGTCTAATTATATGCCTAACCCTTATGGTATCTATGCTCCCCGCCACCTGGGTTTTGTTGGAAAACAACAAAAAGAGGGCCAAGCTAAAGCCTATGTCTCTCGAGTGGATTGAGAACCTCTCAAAATTCTCAGAGAAAAACTATAAGATAACACTACTTGTAAGCCTAGCTTTCTTCATATTTTGTGGCATAGGATTTCACAAATACACCTTAGAGAGTGACTTTGAGAAAATCGTTAACAGAGACATTCCTGCTGCTAGTACAGGCCTATATATAGGTGAGCTCTACGGGCTGTCTAAGAGCCCCTGGATGGTTCCGACTGACAGCGTTGAAGAGGCTCGTGAGGTGACTCGGGCTTTTGAGCAGGCAGGTGTTTTTGAGCGAGTAGACTCCATATCCCACCTAATCGTCGAGGATCTTGACGAGAGGGTAGAGTTGTTGACAGAGGCAGCCCCAACAATAGCAAGACTGAGAAGAAGCTACTCCTCCATGCTGCCATTCTCTCCCCCAGATAGAGCCGCTCAGCTAAACGAGGCTATTCGTAGCCTACACATCCTAGAAGTCGCCTCAGGGCTACCACCACCGAGCCCCGAAAACCTACCGCGCGCACTTACTGGTCAGTTAATAACCCCCGATGGTCGGTATCTAGTAATGAGCTATACCAACAATTTAGGTATGGACGGGGTTGTAGCGAGTGATGAGCGGATATTGGCACAGTCCATTGATGAGCGAGCAGTGGGTTTTGGCATGGCTCTAGAGACCCTAGTAATGGGCCCAAACAAATGGCTAATAAAGACCCTATGGGGCATTTTGGCGTTTATTATAACCCTGCTAAGTATCGATCAAAGGAGCCTCAAGTGGATGCTTATAGCTCTAATTCCTGTGGCGTTTGGCACTACTGCGACCCTAGGGCTAATGTGTTGGGCTGAGCGTAGTTTTAGCTCTGTAATGGCTCTTGGGATCCTGCTGATATTGGGGCTTGGGGTTGATGATGGCATACACATTGTCCACAGGATACGCGAAGATCGATCAACCCCTCCTTCTCAGTCGGCGTTCAAAGTAGGTAGAGCCATTTTTATGACTACCCTAACAACATGCGCCAGTTTTGCGGTGTTGCTATTCACTGACCACGTTGCGATGGAGTCAATGGCTCTGGTTTTGATCATCGGCTTACCGATATGTCTTTTCGCATCTATCAGCCTAATACCAGCAACTGTAGCCCTATGGGAGAGTCAGGAAGCCGCTAAAACCGGCTAAATAATCCACACAAACAGCTGAATTATTGGTACAATGTGGCGCAAAGGCACCACAAAACACCCGAGATGAGCAGTAAAGCATGCCAAGAATAGCGCTCTGCGTAATAGCCCGTGACGAGGCACAGTTTATAGGAGGATGCCTAGCATCTGCTTCTGGTGCAGTCGATCAGATCATCGTTGTCGACACTGGAAGTACAGACGAAACAGCAGCTATAGCTAGACAGCACGGAGCAAAGGTCGTGAACCACCGCTGGAACGACCACTTCGCCGAAGCAAGAAATGCGGCGTTAGCCCACGTGCAGGCCGACTGGATTCTACTCTTAGACGCCGACGAGAGGTTAGCCTCTGGAGCAGGCCCATCTGTACGAGCTGCTGCAGCATCAAATGAATTTGACTGCGGACTGCTACCTCTACACAACGCCTCTGCCATAACAGCATCTGAGGCTGACATACTTATTGGTAACTCAAGGATCGGGGAGCCCAGTCTCCTTCCAAGACTTTTGCGCTTCACAAGAGACCTTCGCTGGGAGGGGGCAATTCACGAAACGGTCACCAGTTGGCTAAGAAACAAGGGTCGTAGGGTAGGCGAGGTCGCGGCACCTATCATTCATTTCGGCGCCATACCAAGTGTTCGAGAGCGCCTTGGTAAGGACGCCCGAAACCTAAGAATGTTAGAGCTAAGGTGCAAGGAGGACCCAAACGACCACATCGGGCTAACTTACCTCTCAAGAGAGCTAATAAGAGTAGGCCTAGTAGATCGAGCGCGAATAGAGATCGACCGTGCATGGAGCGCTAGACTCAAGTCCCTAGATAACAGCGCCCCAATAATTCCTATTGCTACAATCAGGGCACACCTAATGCTCCAGGCTGGGGACGCCAGTGGGGCTCTTGAAACTATGGAAGCAACACAAGAGCTTGGTATACCGCACCCAAACATCCCTTTATTGGTCGGGTCGGCATTGGAATTATTAGCTACTCAGAGGGTAGGCGAATCAACAGCGCTTCTATCCAGGGCCAAGAACTCATATATAAAGGCCACTAACTTTCACGGTCAGAAGTTCGCCGATGAGGTTCTACCAGGAGCCACTAGCTGGGTGGCTGCGACACGACTCGCTATAGTACTCACACTACTAGGAGATCCCGAGTCAGCTTTAGATGTGCTCGAGCGAGTTCTAAAAATGAAACCTTGTCACTCTGACGCTACCATGGCCAAGATCGAGGCTCTATTAGCCAATGGAGACAGCAAGGCCGCTCTTACCATGGCTCATGAAAGCCTTACTATGAACACTGCAGATTCCTGGCTGCTAGCTGCTGCATGCTGTGATCAGATAGGGGCGCCCGAGGAGGCAAAGCTTTTCACTGAGAAGTCTATAGAGAGGGCAGAAGATGGCTATAAACTCGCATCTCACAGAGAGGTTCTAATGGCCACCCTTTGTCAAAGATACGGGATAGACTTACCCTAACTTCAAACAAGACACCGTTATAGTGGTGGCTACACAGCCTCTTTAACGCCGTCACCAGCACCATAGTCTGCGTAACTTTTCTCTTCGACCAAGGCCGAGCCTAGGGAAATGTTAATCGACTTCTTAAGCTCTGCACGCCTGTCATTTGTGAAATAGACAGATCTAGCCGCCTGTACAAATGTATCACCGAAGTCCTGGGCTGCCTCTAGCTCCCTGAGATCGTCCTCAATGACCCAAAGCTCGCCGTTAACTTTGAGTAGCCCGTCCCATTCGGGAAGCTCCTCTAAAGGCGGAAAGTCGGTCTCCCCCCAAGCCCTCACGAGCTCACCTAGCTCAGCGTGAATATTCACCAACTTCTTTGGATCAGAGATACGCTCTGACTTAATCCTCAAGATGGTGATCTTATCGACTACGTCCCCAGTTGGTAATTCTACCTTCACTTTATTCTCCTATTGTTCGGACTTGAAAAGACTCAAGTGCTACCCTCACCCTATCGACAACAGACGACCAATCCTTAGCTCTTATTTGCCTAAAGAGCCTCATCTCTGGATACCACGGAGTCACTTCCGAATTAAGTCCCCATCTCCAGTCAGGGGCAAAAGGTAACATGACCCAACAGGGAACCCCTAGGGCGCCAGCAAGATGAACCGTAGATGTGTCTGTTGAGATAACTAAATCCAGCTCCCTCATAGCCTCAGCAGAGCCCAAGAATGCCTGGCCAGTGTTGTCGAGCCTTGCTCCTAAATCAACAGGGCGAATTGAAGGACAAATTTGGTCTAACTGTTCCGCTCCATCATACTTCTGTAGGCTATAAAAGTTCACTCCTTCAATTGAAAACAATGATTTCAGCTTTTGAAGCTCTACGGAGCGTAGATGATCCCGCTCATAGCTAGGGTTGCCCTGCCAGGCTATCCCCACCCTAATCTCGCCGTCTAGCTTAGGCGGAAGCCATCGCTCTTTGGGTGGTAATCCTTTTCCTATATAGGGAATGGTCTCTGGGTTCGGCTCCGAAATGCCTAAAGCTTTAGGGAGACTAAAAATCTGTATTCTAGCGCTGTGTTCTGGTGGCTCTTCTCGGTTTGACACCGTTGAAGTAACACCGTCGACCAAAGACATGATTCCCGCCATCTTTGGATGGCAACGAACAATTAGAGAGTCGCACCTTTTAGCTGCTGACATAAAGAACCGTGCAAACTGAAGCAGGTCACCAAACCCCTGCTCTGACTCGACGAGTAGCGCCCCATTTACTGGTGTGCCGCTCCAACTATCCAATATCCATGATGGTGTTCTAGCACCTACACGTTGGTGACGAGCTTCTATAGCTTGGAAACCTAATTTATAGTCCCCCGACAGCAGGATAGCCATAGCCCTGTTCCAATGACATCCAGAGAGGTTAGGGTCACACAAGAGTGCAGATTCATAGATAGCTATTGCACCTGAGACATCTCCAGACAGCCGAAGCGCATTTCCCAAATTGACCTTTGCTGACTGCTGATTTGGAGAAATCAGACATACATATCTAAGGGTATCGACTGCTGACTTATAATCGCCCGTGTAGGACTGAAACAACCCTAGCCGTGTTAAAATATCTGGATCTGATGGCGCAAGAGATACTGACTCCGACAGGCTTGTAGACGCTTGGCTGGTCTTGCCAGCTAACCGCTGCGCGTGCCCTAAGTAAGACCAAGCTAAGGCAGACTTTCTGTCAATAAAAGTCGCTCTAGTAAGTACTGTTATGGCTTCTTGGATCTCACCTGCCCCTATAAGTGAGCGTCCCAAAAGGACCCAAACATCCACGTTATCTGGGTTATCCTCCAGCAGTTTGGCTGATAGACCTATTGCCTGACCAAACTCCCCCGCATTCAGACGTTCATTTACGACCAAATGTTCCTGAACTGACCCATGATTATGCACACAATCCTCTCTCAGTGACCCGTGATGAGTGAATATGGGTCACCACCTATACAAACTAGCTCAAAGACAGAAACGGCGAAAAGTCACTGATCTTGAGGTAAACTCCAAATAAATCCAGCCCAACGACAACAAGCGAGATTTACAATCTAAATTATACTGAAAAGACAAAGTTGAACCCACAAATGGACAGATTCAGGATAGTATTACAATATCGATTAGGGCAGTTAAACTGCGTCGAGCCTATATCGCATACCTAGTGACACTCAGGAGCCAACAAAAGAGATGGCCGAACTAACACGAAAAGAGCTTATAATTGCGTTGATTTCAAGCGGTGACAGACCAAGGTTAGCAAGACTGGATCTGTCTGGATTAGACATGAGCGGACTAGCTCTCTACGGTTCTGACTTAAGCGGAGCTAACCTCCAAGAGTCCAACCTAAACGGTGCAATACTCGACGACGCAATAATGACCGAAGCAGACCTTCGAGGAGCAAACCTAAAGGGGTGTTCACTAATAAAAACAGATCTAAGCAACGCGAGGTTGTCTGGCTGTCTTCTGGCAGGTGCAAATTTCTCTGAGTCCAACCTATCAGGCGCTAACTTAAACGGGGCTGATAAGTCAGAGGCCAACTTTGCGGGTGCCAACACAACAGGATGCGTGGGTGGACCGGAATAGATGGCCGAGCTTACAAAAGAGGAGCTAACGATCGCTATTGTCTCCTGTAAAGGCCACCCTAGACTTGCAGGGATAGACTTGTCAGGTCTTGATATGAGAGCCTTCTCCCTAGAAAAAGCAGACCTACGAGGAGCGGACCTGACAGATAGCGACTTAACTCATGCCACCCTAAATGGAGCGCTTCTAGACAACGCAAAACTAATAAGAGCTACACTCAGGTTTGCCGAACTAACCGGCGCCTCATTCACTGGAGCCGACCTAACGGGGTCTGACTTAGGTGGGGCAAAAGAAGCTAACATTACACACTCCCAATACATCTCTCTGGGATACAAGCCCGATGGGGAGAGATAGTGGGGTCCATCAGTAAAAAAGACCTAGTGTCTGCAATAGCCCGCTCTAACGGTGTGCTACGAATGGGAGGCATAGACCTCTCTGGCATGGACCTGTTTGGATTTGATCTATCAAAAGCAAACCTTAAGATGGCGAATTTTACCGAGACCGATCTTCGTGGGGCGAACCTAAGGGCGGCGTCTCTCAATGGGTGTACATTTAGAGGCTCTAGAATGAGAGGTGCCGACCTCTCTGATGCAAATGCAAGCGCCGACTTCACTGGGGCAGATCTTGAGGGAGCTATACTCGATGGGGCGAGCATGCATGGGGCTATACTTCGAGAGTGCAAAGCGGCGAAGATTTCTATCGCTGGAGGTGAGCTCTCAAAGGCTGACCTCAAAGGCGCTGATCTAACCACAGGAGACCTCTCTGGCTGCAACCTCAAAGGCGCAGACATGACTGGAGTAGAATTAACAGATGGTAACGTTTCCGCAGCGAATCTAGAGGGGTGTAGTTTGCTGTCTGCGAACCTAAAAAATATAAAAGGGGTACAGGCTAAACTGGCTGGAGTCAGAATGAGAGGAGCAAACCTCAATGGCGGGCAATTTGAGGGTGCTGACATAACAAAAGCCTCTATTACCAACGCACTTATGGTGGGTACAGACTTAAAGCGCTGCTCTGGGTCACAGGCGGATCTTTCGCAGACTGACGCAAATCACTCATACTTCTCTGAAGGGAGCTTCGAAGAGGGCCTGTTCGAAGAGACAAATCTCCAAGGCTCTCATTTTATAGGCGCAAAATTGTGCTCGGCGAACTTTAGTAAGGCCAATCTAGAATTTGCTAGAATGGCTGACTCAGATCTGAGGGGGGCCGACCTAAGGGGAGCAAACCTCACTAGGTGCGATCTAAAAAGGGCTGATCTAACAGGGGCGAACTTAGATGGCGCAAACCTAGAGTACGCTGACCTACGAGAAGCAAACCTCACCGAGGCCAACTTTCACGCCTGCTATATGGTCGGCGCAAACCTAAAGGATGCCATCACTAAAGATGCTATCTTGCCTAGAGTAGGTGGCTTCAAACGCTAGGCTCTTCTTTCAAGATGTTCTAATCTACCAAGAACTGAAGGCCTTCAGGTGCTGCCTCGTTAACTGATGCTATCTCTTCAGATAAATATGGGTGCTCAGAACTCTGCACGACATCCAATATAAAAGATTCTACGTCAGACCTTATTGCTGCGCCCCACTCATTATCCAAAGGATCTAACCAAATCTGGGCTATCGCAGCGCGACGAACCGCAAATGAGTCCATCGTCAGGTCACCCTCCCAAATGGTAATTAGGCGCTCCCTTGTCTCTCCTAGCCTCGACGCTAGTGCGCCAGCGGCAATGGCGTCCTGGAAGCCCAATAGAGCAGCTCTAGTATCATCCACAACCTCCTGCTCTTTCCACCTTAACCGACGGCTTGATGTCACCAAACCCTCAACCCTAATACAAGCAAATGGGTTGATAACACAGATTGCTGCCTCCAAAGGGGTCTCTAGTCCCCCCCAGTCAACAATGTCAGGCCAGGTGAAATGAACACCTCGTCGCTTTATCTGCATAAACCCACTCTCGTGAAGCATCACTTTGGGATACCACGAAGGTCCAGCTAGGTAGGTTGTCCACTCCCCGTCACGCACAACACGACCATAGCCTATGTCTGCCAGGACACCCTCGAACTCTGCGCGGCGTTCGTGGATCGACTCAGGGGTAACGACTATAGTCTCGCCAATTGGATCCGCCCACTCGGGCCAATCGACTGGAGCCTGAGGGTCCGCCTGGGCCAACGCCGACAGGAATAGTAGAGAACATATCGCTAGGAATTTATACAAGCCTTATGCTCCAGAGAATTGTACTCCATCAAATAGGAGAGTCGGCAGGCGATAGGATGACCACAACCACGGATCATTACCTGCTGCTTGATAACGCTCAATTAGGTCCATTAGATTCCCTGAAACATTCATCTCCGATAGGTTCTGTACGACTTCGCCGTGCTCTAAGAGTTGACCTCGTATACCAAAAGAGAAGTCACCTGTTGTGCTGTTAGAGTTACCGCCTAAAAAAGAGGTGACCCTAATGGATGTTGGCATTGAGGATGCCATATCCTCCCATGAGCTGTCTCCTGAAGCCATAACAATATTACTTACACCAGCCCCAGTCGGCTCCATTTTTAGCTTTCTCGCGTGGTATACATCCAGGAGGTATGTCGACAATCTACCCTCCTCGAACAGGTGACGACTAACTGGGCGAAGCCCATCTCCATCAAACGAACGCGAGCCTATACCGCGCGGAATTGTAGGCTCGTCTCTAACTGTAAAGCCCTTAGAACCTATCTGATGTCCCAGCTTCTCAGCAAACATAGATCGCCCTTGCCAGATAGCCCTACCAGACATCGCACCCAGTAGAGAGCCGATGATCTTACCCCCCACTCGATTAGATAGAAACATAGGAAACTTACCAGATGGGCCTGCACTAGACTCCACAACCTCACCAGCTCTATCCCATAGGGTCTCAGCTATATTAGCTCGACTGGGCTGATCAGATTTGTGTCTAGCCGAAAAGAACGCGTGAGCCTCTGGACGTTTTCCGCTCTCCTCCAGTAGCGCCACAGAGCCTCCAAGCCCAAAGCTAGTCGACTTTGACTCGCCTGAGAAACCGTTAGAGAATGCGGTATAACCATGAGATCTAGCGGCCCATATCTGAGCCGAGGCCGACACTAAATCTGGGCTTTTTCTAGCTAGAACCTCACCCTCGAAGTCGGAGATCTTCTCACGTAATTGGGCTCCAGTAACCTCGTCAGTTGAGTCAAAGAGGTCGAGGTCATCGATGGGATTAGCCCCCATTTTTTCTATTGAGATCTGCTTCCTGTCTTCATCGGGCTCAAGAACTCTGGTTGCATCAACGGCTCGCCTTACAAATGCTTCCAGTGAATCTTTTCTAAGATCAGATGTGGCGTGGCCAGAGTATCTACCGTCTACGAGCAGTGAGATAACAAGCCCCTGCGAGGTAGCCTGGCTCGTCTTCTCGACGACCCCGTTACGCTGCTCCATCTCCATATGACTAGACCAAGATGCCGCTGACTTTGTCTCTTCTGCACCTTCAGCCTTGGCCACGCTCATAGCGTGGTCGACTACATTCTCTAAATCGAGCATTAGTTCATACCCCCAACAACAAGCGAACCAACCTTCACGGTAGGCATCCCTTGCGAGACAGGCACTCCCTGGCCGTCCTTTCCACAGGTCCAACCACCCTCATCAATTACTAGATCGTTACCGACCATCTTCACGTCCGCCAGCGCAGCTGGCCCATTACCAATCAGGTTTACATCTTTGATTGGCTTAGTGAGTTTACCGTCCTCAATTAGATATCCATGACGCATATAAAAGGCGAAGTCTCCAGCTCCAATTTGAACCTGGCCGTTTCCAAAGGTCTGACAGTATATCCCAAGCTTAACAGACTTAATTATCTCGGCGGGGTCATGTGGGCCTGGCTCCATATAGGTTGAGCGCATTCTGGGTATAGGTGCGCTCCTGAACGACTCCCTTCTTCCTGAACCTGTCGGCTTCACCTTGTAGTGAGCCGCAGAGATCTCATCGTGTATGTAGGACCTAAGAACACCGTTCTCAATCAAGACCGTCTCTTCCGTTGGGTTACCTTCGTCGTCGGTGTTGATGGAACCTCTTGCTCCTGGGATTATGCCGTTATCAACAACGGTTACAAACTCTGGCGCAACCACCTGATCCATTTGAGATGAGAATATTGACGTGCCCTTGCGATTAAAGTCAGCCTCAAGACCGTGACCTACCGCCTCGTGCAGTAAAATCCCCGAAGCTCCTGGACCAAGGACAACGGGTAGCTCACCAGCTGGAGGCTTACCAGCATCCAAAAGGAAGGTCGTGCGCTCAACAGCCCGATTTACCAAGCGGTCTTGGAGCTCAAGATCGTCGAACATCTCCATACCTGCTCTCTGAGCGATGTTGTATGAGCCAGATTCTATTACTCCACCCTCTTCGGCGGTACAGGTGACATACCCCATTACCATCGGCTGATAATCCTCTATTAGACGACCATCTGGGCGAACGATCATTATCACCTTTTCACCGTCTATAAAGTGAGTCTGAACCTTCTTTATACGGCTGTCCAGAGCAAACGCTTTGGCCTCCCAATCCTTAATAAGGGGTACTCTATCTGACATACCTACCCCCTCCCATGGCTGCTTTACGGGGTAATAATTTGGTAGGCCGACACTCTTTATATCAACAGGGTCTACGCGTTTTCCAGTAGACGCTATCTCAGCCGCTGTAGCGGCTGCTGCCACCATAGCCCTCACAGAGAGGTCTTCGGTGTACGATACGCCAACGGAGTCACCACAACGGGCCCTGACTCCCATCCCTAAGTCAACACCCGTAGATGCCCTGTTTACAGAACCATCTACTAATGAAATTGAGTGGTTCTGCGAGTGTTCAAAGAAGAGGTCGCAGTCATCAGCGCCTCGAGACAACGCGGACACCATAACCTTCATCAGCGCCTCTCTTGTTACACCAAACCTTTCAAAGTAGGTGCCTTTCGGGAGCGACAAAGATAACGCTGGTCCAATTAGTTTAGGGCTGTTCATCTATATAAGTTCCTGTCTTGTCAGCTGGCCTTGAAATGCCTGCCGAATATTATTTTCTATTATTAACAGGATCGGAGCACTGCCGCTTAGGTGTCAGTCGATAATTTTCTGATCCAGGCTCGCCGTCATTTAGTTCGAACCCACCCTTGAAGGAGTCGACCAACTAATGACTCCATTTAATGCCAAAGTCCTATGAAGCTCGATCAACCAATTTTGAAACAACGCGGCGCCACAATCGCCACTCCATTCCCGCCCTGAGACCGAGCAACCCTCGGTATAGTCCCAGGAGCCTATATCTGGAAGGTGCAGGTGCCATGTTGATACATCGTCCCTTTGTCGGGTAGCGATCGCCCGGTGCAACAAAAGGTCTAGCGAGTCAATATCTTCATCCGAGAAAATGTGGTGACCGCCAAGCCCCAATATGTAGCACTCCCATATGAAAAGGTTTTCACATGATCCTAGATTAAATGCTGCCCTGTTGTCTCCTGGCATAAAAAGTATATCTCCAGCTGGGTCATCAAACTCTATTGAATCAAGAGAAGAAGATGACCACGGCACTGAATCTCGCGCAACGGGAAGGGAGAAAGGCTCTTTAGAGCGAGGGTCATCCTCGTGACGAACACCCTCTAAAGCTGAGAGCCCAAAGCCTATATACAGGTCAGATACACCAGAGTCAGATAGCGCACTAACCCAATCAACCCCTAGGTCTCCGTGAGTTGTTAGACCGCTAGCCCATTCAACTGGAAGACCTAATTGCCGTATGGGGCTCACTTCAGACTGAAGGAAGTCGACATAACATGAGCTATCCACTGCACACGACTCCTCTGGTAGCGCATGGAAAAGTGCACCTAGCTCAGTATTGTTTGCGCTCCACACGGGTTCGAAAGACTCCTCCAATTCACAATCCCGGACTCGCCTAGCAAGGTGGGGAGTTACACCAATCGCGACTGGTGCTGGAATATCATCCAACCACTCTCTGTTTACTGATGCGTTAGTTACTAACTCCTCAACGGTTATGAAGGCCTCGTTCTCACCCTCGGCATCATCGTCACATGGAATCCCATCAGACGCTGAACGAGGCTTTTCAGCATAGGTAACAAAAACAAAGTCTAATGGGTTTCCAGAGGCCATAGCTATCTGATCAAAACCGACCGAAACCTCTCCGTTGTTATACAAAATCACAACCTCATCCACATTGTCAGCATAGATATCAACCACATCTTGTGTAGGGTTCTCTGCCTCAATGACACCATTTCTAACTCGGTAAATAGATGAACTATCAGCGACCCATAAAGATGCTGATGACTCTACTGCTATGGCAACTGGCATGCGAGGTAAATCGACTTCAACTCCACTGGGAAGATGCACTAAAGTCGACTCCCCTGTATCAGCCACCCACACACCACCCTGACCATCTCTCTCGATAATTGGTGATGTGAAATCAAGAAGCCCATTCGTTTGACTAAAGAGTCCCAAGCTAGTCGCAACCCAAAGCTCATCACCACTATGAACAATGCGCTCGATTGGATTTGGAAACACCTCAACGCCAACATATTCTCCAGAGCTAGTATAGCTATAAAGAGAGTCGCCTTCGGCAATCCAAACTGTCCCATCCCCAACAGCTATGGAGGTAGATCCATTCAGGCCGGTATCAAAAACTGAAAACAACCTAAGATAATCAAATGGGTTCTCTAGCAAAATATCGGTATCTGCAAAATAGACCCCACCGAGGTGATCAACCAGCCATATACCACTAGACCCATCACTATTCCTAGTAAAGGCAACAGGGACACCCCCTGGAGACAAGACTCCTCGCCTTATCTCTACCTCGCCTTCAGCACAATCTCCCCGCTGTGCGGCGCCTGCTTCAAACCTTCCGAATCTCTCATCGTATAGACAATGAGCCGTATCGTTATGCCCTAAACGATCATCCAAGAGGCTGACCCTACCAGCTGTTGAATCAAGAACAGCTGTGATACCGTCGACCACCATGATCTCTCTAGGTGCGACTGAGCCTTCGATGGAAGCGCTAAGTGGTACATGCAGGCTGCTCAGCTCTACAGCACCCATAGCCTCCCAAGGGGTTGGCTCAATGTCTTCGCCACCGCAAGCAGATAGTAAAGTGATGTAGGTTAGAAGTAGCATCTAAACCTGAAGTTAGATGGGAGAGTGCAACAAAGCAACAGATAAAAGGGAATCGTCTCTCTTTTCACAACAGAAGTTTAGGTTTCGTTCGATTCTAACGGTCAGGAATAAAATTGGTATAATGAAAACGATGTTACTACTTTCATTGATAATATCAGGTTGTTCAACACCTTGCTCCGAAGGATACGCTACGGACTCAAACGGCAACTGCGTGCCTTTTTCTATAGACACATCTGAAGATGTATTGATCCATCCTTATGGGTATGGAAGTCCAGAACAACACTCCGTTGAGGCAAAACTTGGTACCAGCCAATGTACCGAATGCCATGGAGAAGATCTGAGAGGCGAAGGAGACGCAAACAGTTGTGACCAGTGTCACAGCGATGGATGGCGCAGTGACTGTACCTTCTGCCACGGAGGTGACGACAACAACACTGGTGCACCCCCTAGAGATATAAACGGGAGCGGATCAGACTCATCATTTGGGGCCCACTCGGCACATGTAATTAGCAATGACCACATGGAGTACGAATGTAGCGAGTGTCACATTCAACCAGATAATGTTGTCTATGAAGGGCACATGTTCGACTCTACCCCAGGAGTGTCAGAGATCGCCTTTAATCCCGATTTAAACTCTAGCGCTACATGGAGTGAAGGCTCATGCTCAAACCTTTACTGTCACTCTAATGGCCAAGGAGATCTAGGGACCGTCGATGCATCTGACACTGTGGAATGCGGCGACTGCCACGCTGGTAACAACGACTCCTCTAGTGAATGGGTGAGCTTGAGCGGTAAGCACAAAAAGCACCTTCAAGAGGGTCTGAATTGTTCTGATTGTCACGAGAGTACAATCAACGAAGTTGGCCACTTCACTGGACCTGATTTACACGTAAACGGTGAGGTCAATGTATCGATCTCTAGCCTAGTCTATACAGAGGCTGAATCCGATGGCCAAGGTAGAAGTAGGTGCGATGGCGCTTGCCACGACAAGAACCACAATGATTTTATATGGCAATAGTTAGAGTTTGGACCCGCACATTACTCTAGAAATCCAGATCTTCAAATGCTGCCTCTAGCTCCTCTAGGGCGTCTTCCATCTCTTCCATGGCCTCTTCCATCTCATCCTCGAAATCTTCAGCCCAATCGTCGCCTAGCTCTTCTAGGGCAGCCCCTACCTCAGCAGCAGCCTCCTCCATAGCAGCGTTAAATTCGCCGTCTATGGAGCCCGCCGAGCCCAATCGACACTTTGAAACAGTAGTGTCTTCTCTGTCACCATCAGCGTAAAGAACAGAGAGGTTATCGCCGTTGACACGCTCAATTGTGGCTGAGAAGTACATCCCGTGGTCCTGCCAATTGCACGAGACTGTAGATCCAACAGTAAAACCACCTGGTCCACCCCCAACCGCCATAGCGGTGCCAGGAACTCCAGCAGACTTACCCGTACTTCCAGCTGGTGCGGCTATAGATTTGCCTGTACTAGCAGCAGCTGCGGTAGTGGCTGCTGCTACATTCATCCCTGTAGTTGGTACAGATTCTGTAGTAGATGGCGCTTGCTCAGCGACAGTCACAGCCTCTCCACCACCTCCACAAGCCAAGTTAAAGGTAGAAATTAGAGCGGTGGTTAAGATTGTTCGGTTCATTCTGTGCCTCGTTGTTTGTGCCTAAAATAGACTAAAACAGAGGCGAAACACAAAATCAAACGATCATAGAGGGTATCTTCAAAAATAGTGACATGTGACCGAGCAACAGAGGGTCTATATTAATCATACCTTTCAACAAAAAGCGGGGGGCATATTTCGTTGTTCACCCAAAAAAGCAAGGGGCAAACAGCTATATACACGTCTAACTTAGCACCAACCTCTCCAATTCAGAGTGCTGATATCTCACACTTTTGGCCAAAGACAGCTGACCTTTCGCTCTAAGGAGGTTGTGTTCACCACGAGTGGGGGCAACCTTAGGGTTCCAGCCAAAATAACACTCCTTTAGGGCATCCAGCGCGAAACGAGCCGATAGCTCAAGGCATATCCTTTCGACCCCCCACACCAATGATTCACGCTCCTCTATGGAGAGCGGGTTCACATTCAAATAGCCCTTAACGCTAGCCTCGAACAAGCTAGCGTCAAAGTGAGCCACGGTCACATCCTCAGCAGCTGGATTACACCAACTTCTCCAGGCGTCACCCATCTCTACGTCTATAGGGAGCATCCCTATAGTATCTAGGTCCAAGAGCGCAATAGCTTGACCTGATTCATCAAACTGTAGATTAGAGATCTTGAGATCACCGTGACAGACTCTAGGCCTATTTGTCATCGTACCGCCCCAATTAGACCAAGCCTGTACAATCTCCTCTGCGACAATAGAGACCTCTGAGACCAACCTGTGGGTTGTGTTACTTGAAATCTCGCCTACCAGATCTGCCATATGCTTATGCGTGTCGTGAGCTGCTGGGCGAGAAAAGGCAAAGTCATGCTCAAAATCCTCAAGCGCTTTATGCCAGACACCAACCATAGAAGCAGCAGAAGCTGCTAGTTTTGTATCTTGTAGCTTGTGGTGAGTAACTCCATCGATCCAGCTAAGGGCTCGCCAACAAGAGCCGTCGCTACTTGTGTAAAAGAGGTCACCGTCACGCGTCCTTAATATTCTTGGAGTCAAGACGCCTTTGCGCTGCAGCTCCTCAGTTATTGCGTCGATATCGCTGTTCACTCGCGGTGCGAAAATTGGGTTCAAAGACTGAAGAGCCCCAACTGGTGGATTCCCTACCTTATAGGTACCGTTGATCAGACCCCCGTGCAGAACCTCTACTGGTCTATTGTTAAACTCTGTCCACTCTGAAAGTGGAATTGAACCGATATCGAATTGTGTTGTCATGAACCCCTCATAGCTATCCAAGAACATTACTCCAACGAACTTTCTCTTTTTCCTGACATCAATTTATGGACTTCTACGCAAACTAGAGGCATTGTAGCCATCACCCCTCGGAGGCTTAAGGCATATGAACAAGAGACAAAACCTTATTCTGTTATCAATGGGAGCTATGTTACCGCTAGCTTGTGGCAAAGGGTCCAGTGATGACACCTACTCAGGACCTGATGACGATGCGATATACGTGGAAACAGCTGATGGGTTTATTCACGCTGACAACGATTCCCTAGGCGCTTTTCCTGGACTAACCTCAACGCCTAATATAGATGATGACGATCAGGACGGTACCGTTGATTGGTCAGGCAATGACATATCTGCAGATAATGACCTAGGCTACCTATGGGTCGAGACCCGTAACAGAGACGTTGAGGTAAGCCTAGCTGGAGACACGGAATCTATTCGAGTGTGGGGAGACGCTGGTGTCATATTGGGTAATGGTGCGGCAAACACCGCGACTATTATGGCATCCTCAGAGCTGGTGGGACTAAAAGTAGAATTTGAGACGTGGTTAAACCAAGGAGCGCTGACATTCAGCGATGGAGTTGATTCATTTGAACTCCGAATCACCTCTTCACCACTAATACTCAATCACCACCTTCAAGCCAGCACCGATGTGATGATGATGAAGCTAAACTCAATGGGCAGTACCTACAACAATATGGATATTGTCAGCGCATATGAAGAGGTGCTAGGTGACAGGTTCACCGCAATTAAAGCCAATAAATACGATAACGATGTATGGGTGCAAGATGAGTTCGAATTCGCCTACATGATGGGCCAGGACTCCTACATGGAGTTTGTTATCGACTCAATACGCAACGGTCAGGGTCAGGTTGGCTCTGGTCTAGACAATTTCCCAGAGGACATGTATGAAGGACCTGACTTCGCTGTTGGTGAATGGGGGGGAGGAAGAGCCTCGTCACTTGACTACGGAGGAAATCTAGAGGTCACACCTCCTGTGACAGTTAATGGGGTTGAGTACCCATTTGGCCGCGTCTTTTACGGGGGTGAAGAGGGGTATCACCCAAAAGACGAGTTTAGAGACTTCCTAGATAGCCAACAGATTCAAGATCCATTCATGATCGACTCAACCTGGCTATGCGTAGGTCACGTTGATGAATTCATCTCTACTGTGCCAGACGCTAGCTCTGAGGTTGGCTTCAAGGTCATAGTCACAGACACACAAGCGGCATGGGATATCTTAGATGCTATGGACCCTGCCACCTCGCTATCTCGTTACGGTGGGAGCGGATACAACGGCCATGGCCTACCCACCGTGGGAGCTATAACGAACAATAACAGCATCCGTAGACTTAACGACGAAATCCAAGAAGTTGTCGACGCTGAACTAGAGATCTTCTTGGCCGAATTAGGGCTGGGGGAATCGGACGTAATACGCATGCCCTCGCTATTCGAAGAGCCTAGAGGCTGTGGGAACTGGGTCGCTGCCCTAATACCTGGCATGACCAATATGATGGTATCAGAGACATCCGACGGTACTCCAGCGCTGTTTATGGCAGACCCGTTCATGAGAAGCGATGAAAACGACCAGAGTTCTGATCCGATTATAGCCAACGTAAGAGAGATAGTGCCCGAAGGAACCGAGGTCTTTTTCGTCGACGACTGGTACGTCTACCACATGATGCTTGGTGAAGTTCACTGCGGATCGAATGCACGAAGGGAGCCAGCCGTAAGTAGTTGGGCCGAGGCATCTCACCTAATCGAAGATACACTAGCAACAGAGGCAAACTAATGAAAAGCTATCTAACAACATCTATAGCCCTCGCTTCACTCTTAGTTAGCTCAGTGTCCCTCGCGGGAGATTGGGAGGAGCAACAGCTAGCGCTTGCAGCAGAGATGCATTTAACCGAGCCTGAATTGGCACAACAAGTAGCAGATCTAACCCCTGTGACTAACCGAGCTGACGCACCAATATTCAGAGGTGCCCTAGCTGAAAATGCCGACGCTGCGCCACTTTTTTTAGAGAGGTTCAAGAATGGTGATGACTCCCCTGATGTTCGGATAGCTCTAGCTTGGATTCTAATGGACTTCCAGACTCTGCCCCTAGAGCTCGTACAAGATGAGGCTGATGAGACCGTAAGGGCCGCGCTTCTTGAGCAGTACAAGAGCGTAACTAATGATACAGCTATTCATGCGCTAGGTTCGATGCTGTCCGACAGCTCAGCTCATGTGAGATCTCAAGCGGCACGTCTCGCGGGCTACCATGACACTTCGGCGCTAGATGAGGCCCTAGTTAGTGCCCTTAGCGACTCAAGTCCTGGTGTAAGAGCTCTTGCCGCTAGATCCCTAGGCTGGCACAACTCAACAATGGCGTACACATCGATAGCGCAGCTTCTAGATGATGAGGTCCCTGAGGTGCGCCTCAGAGCACTAAGAGCACTAGATATCATAGATGCGACAAGAACTGCTTCACTTCCGCAGCTACAGGGACTAGCCCTAGACCGCGACGTTACGGTAGCTAGAAAGGCGAACCAGATATTAGCAAGATAACGTTTTTAGCAAGCTAACAGCGTCGAATTTCTTCAGATAATCCCTGGCTTCAACACAAGAGATTAGCTCTCACCAGTCACACCTTTATGTGTCTGATGAGAGCTAAGTAAAACCTACTCTTGCATGAAGAGAATCTCTCTATATTTTGGTAGTGGCCAGAGTCCATCAGCTACGTGAACCTCTAGGAAGTCTACAGCCTCCCTTACCTTTTCAATACAAGGCAGCACCTTAGCTGCCAGCATTCCAGCGTGATCATCAGCGCCATGACAACTATCCATAGCAACCTTAAGATCAAGCTGAGCACTTCTAAGGCTAGTGAGGCCCTGTGAGAGATCGTTGAATCTAGATGTCTCAACTGAAGCGTCAACATCTACGCCGCGGTCCTTCAGCGCTAACAGTACCTCTAAAGCAGAGGCTGCATCAGTCCGGTCAGATATCGCAGCAGGTATGACTAAGTTGTTCACCATATCACGTAGAGTATCGACCTCAATTTCCACAATAGTAATGTACTTCTCAACAGCTACGTTGTAGCGAGACTCTACTTCGTCAGCACTCAAGACACCCTGCCTAGAAAACAGAGCTATTGTTTCATCTGAACGCATCTGTTCAATTGCCTCTGGTGACTTCCTAAGATTAAGAAGTCCGCGTCGCTCAGCCTCTGCAACCCAAGCGTCTGAGTAGTTGTCGCCCTCAAAGCGAACAGGCGAGCTCTCAACCAGCGCCCTCTTAATGGAGGCACTAACTGCTGAGGCTCCACCACCAGCCTCATTTATCCACGCGACCATTGAGTCCATAGCATCAGCAACTGCTGTATTAAGAGCTGTCATTGGAACAGCTGGCGTCTGGTTTGACCCGACTGCGCGGAACTCAAACTTGTTACCAGTAAAGGCGAAAGGTGAGGTTCGGTTTCGGTCAGTAGTATCTTGCGCCACATCAGGTAGGCGGCTGACACCTAAGTCCATCTGATCAGATGAGACATCCTTGTAATCCTTATCATCACTTACAATGCTCTCAACTACCTGTGTTAGCTGAGCGCCCAAGAATGCAGAGATTATAGCTGGAGGTGCCTCATTAGCACCAAGCCTGAAGTCATTACCATGCGAGGCTATCGATGCTCTTAACAGACCAGCGTGACGATGAACCCCCAAGAGGATTGCAGCCAATACAGCTACAAACCTGGTGTTTTCGCTAGGGGTCTCACCTGGATCTAGAAGGTTGCTGCCATTTGAGTCCTGAAGAGACCAGTTATTGTGCTTACCAGAGCCATTTATTCCAGCATACGGTTTCTCATGCATCAAAACACGGAACTCGTGACGGTGTGCCACCTGACGTAAAACCTCCATAATAAGCTGGTTGTGGTCGACTGCAACGTTTGCTTCCCTGAACAGTGGGGCTAACTCAAACTGAGTTGGGGCGACCTCGTTGTGACGGGTCTTAGCAGGAACTCCAAGTTTGTGGAGCTCGTGCTCTACCTCCTGCATGTAGGCGATAACCCTTGGTGGGATAGAGCCAAAATAGTGATCATCTAGCGACTGACCCTTTGGAGCGGCAGAACCTGTCAGGGTACGGCCAGCTATAGCTAGGTCAGGTCGGCGAGCGTAATAGGCTCTATCGATCAAGAAGTATTCCTGCTCGCAACCCAATGTAGCTGTTACACGACCAGACTCTTCACCAAGACACTCCAACAAGGCTGACGCTGATTTTGAGATTGCATCCATAGAGCGTAAAAGCGGAGCCTTTTTGTCTAGAGCATGTCCGTAATAGCTTATAAAAACAGATGGGATGCAGAGTGTGCGTCCGTTAGTGTTTTCCATAATAAACATGGGTGAGGATGGATCCCAAGCAGTATAGCCACGAGCCTCAAAGGTCGTCCTCATTCCACCAGAAGGGAAGGACGATGCATCTGGTTCTGACTGAATAAGCATTCCTCCTGAGAAACGCTCGATCTGATTACCGTGCTTATCAAAGTCCAAAAAGGCGTCGTGCTTCTCAGCTGTTGAGCCTGTCATAGGCTGGAACCAGTGCGTGAAGTGAGTAACTCCTCGTGAGACAGCCCAATCTTTAACAGCATGTGCTACAGCATCTGCCAAGGAGCGATCTAGGGTTCCACCGTCATGAATACAAGACAATAGTTTCTTAAAAATTGGGCGAGGGAGAGACTCCTCCATCAACCCGAAAGAAAAGGTGTTTACACCAAACATATCGATAGTACGATCGATTTCTATTCCATCAACAGTCCTTTTAAATTTTCTTGGGTGGCGTGATGAAGCGGCCTGTACTGCGTCGAGACGCGCGGCTGCTGAGACTGATGCTGACATTAGTATTCTCCTGAAGATTAATTCGAACTTATGCTCGTTTCTGTCCAGTTAACTAACCAAGGATAAATAAAACGTAACATTCAGGTGCCAGAGCTAAATGGACTTATCTAACTAAACCCCGTTAGCACCTGTATATCGATCAATCAGAGACTTATCGTCCGAATCCAACTCTACATCTTCACCGAGTATAGCCTTTAGAAACAATGAGGCTGCCAGCTTACCCGCCTCAACGCCTGGCTGATCGTACGCGTTTATACCAACCATCGGTGCAAAGGCGCTAACAGCCCGCTCAAACAGGGCGATAAGCCCACCCACTGATGCTGGTGTGACGCGCTCCATTACTATAGTGGCGCTGTGGCGCCCAGAGCGCGACAGAGTGCGGCGAGTTCCCAACATGAGAGCTAACAGGTGTTCACCTGGTGTGTTCCCATTATCATCGCGACTCTGAACAGATGGATCGGACAAGGCTATTATAAATGTAGCGAAAGAGTCACGCCTACCAGCTACTAATTGCTGAACAAAAGCGTGCTGGTCAGTGCTACCCTTGTTCCCGTAGACAGCGAGACCTTGCTCAACGACATCACCAGCCAAATTGTGTCTTTTTCCAATAGACTCCATTATCAATTGCTGCAGGTACCTCCCTATACAAGATAGGCGATCTCGATACGGTAGGACGACCATATTAAACTCACCCCGTTTAGATGCCTCCAACCATGAGAGCGCCATAAGGTTTGCTGGGTTGTCACTAGCGCCCCTACAATAGGAATCAACCTCTGCTGCACCAGACAAAAATTGGTCGATATCTACCCCCATTAGCGATGCGGGAAGAAGCCCAACTGGCGACAACACAGATGTACGACCACCAACCCACTCAAACTGAGGAATCCTAGCGAGCCAACCTGCAGCCAGGTGGTGTAACTTTGATCCTACACATGTGATGGCTACCGCCTGAGACTCAAAATCTATTCCGTTAGATGCAAAGGCATCCATAACAGTTCGCATCCCGTTCATTGTCTCGGCAGTCCCACCAGATTTAGATACGACCAAGACTAGTGTTGAGCCCAAATCCAAACCAGACAGGGTGTCTTCCATGCCTTGGGGATCAGTGTTGTCAATAAAGGCAAAACGTAGTGTGGAGTGCATACCTAAGGCCGAATAGATCAACTGGGGCCCCAATGCTGATCCGCCTATGCCCACCAACAATACAGTCGTGTAATCCCCAGAATGAAGAACCTCCCGACTAAGACGCTTTACGCTGGATATCGCTGACTCTATCTCTTCACCTATTCCATCGGGGGCCAACTGTGAATTTCGAAGCCAGTAATGACCCACCATTCTATTTTCCGAGATATTTACTATAGAGCCAGACTCTATCTCTCTCAGGTAATCTTGAGCTCGATTAAGCGCCGACTCGTCCACAACACTCAATCCCATCTCGCGAAGGTCCACCTCTATCAGAGGGCCTATACTACTCGTCAATTTCGACATTAGACTTTTCACTCCTGCTTACGGCTGGCCAATCCTAACATAGTGGGCTAACTCGCCACATCGGAGGAAAAAAATGAACCTATTACTTACTTTTCTAATTGCATGTGGCGGTGGAGACACCACTACTCAGTCAACAGAGACCCCCCAAGCAACAGAGGTTGCAGGTGAAACTGAAGAGACTGAAGAGACCGAAACAACAACTCAAGAGGACGATATGAGCACAACAGACCAAGCATGGCCAATTGTCGGCGATGGTATTCCAGAGATCGACGAATCAGGCGCTACAACAACAGAGAGTGGGTTAACGATTATCCCAATGGGCAGCGGCGGTGGAGCGCAACCATCACAGGGCGACCTAGTTGCTGTTCACTACCACGGCTGGTTGGCAGACGGTGGTAAGCTTTTTGATTCGTCTGGTAGCCGCGGTGAACCTATCACATTCCCAGTTGGCACTGGCATGGTTATCCCTGGCTGGGACGAGGGCGTAGCCTCAATGAACGTAGGTGACAAAGCTCGCCTAAGAATTCCAGCAGCTATCGCTTACGGCGAGCGAGCTATGGGGGAAGATATCCCTGCAAACTCAGATCTCGTGTTCGACGTGTGGCTTACAGGCAGCTTCGCAGCACCGTCAGACGGAATCCCTGAGATCGACGAAACAAACTCTCGAACTACCGAGAGCGGACTTACAATCATCACAACTCAAGCGGGTACTGGTGATGTCGTAGGTACAAAGGTTGCCAGCGTCCATTATGCTGGCTGGCTTCGCAGCGAAGGAACCCTGTTTGACTCCTCAATCCCGCGTGGGCGACCTATACAATTCCCTGTTGGCCGTGGCCAAGTAATCCCTGGATGGGACGAAGGTGTTGGACAGATGAAAGTAGGTGAGATGGCTCGACTTATTATACCTTGGAACCTAGCGTACGGTGAAGCTGGACGCGGCCCTATTCCAGCACAAGCAGACCTAGTCTTCGACGTTTGGGTTGTAGGTGCAATGGAGATGCCTGCTGGGAGACACTAGTCGATAACAACCGCTGCTGAATTGCAAATCGTCCCACACTCTTCGATCTCGGAGTAGTCTGGGACGATTTCAAATTGTGCCCCCCTGTCAACAGTCACCATAAGGGCCTCGGGGAAGAGAGAGCCCTCAGCAGTCATCATAAAACCGTTATCTTGACAGCTTATATCTAGGTTGCCTGGCCCGCCAGCAAAGACGCCGTCCGGACACGCTACATTCAGCTGGTTGAACTCTGGCGCTGTCAGGGTCATCATAAAGTCACTTCTAGGCGCTGAAAACTCAAAGGAAAGTGTTCCGTTGCAGATTGCAGAGCATTGAACACCCATTGTGTCCCCTGACTCATCAGGAGCCTCACCCAAGAGCCCACACGCCCCGACTGAAGTTAAGGTAATGGTAAAGACCGCTGTTCTTAATATGTGTCTACTTAACTCCATCTCTCGCTCCTTATTTACGATACGAACATCCCTGTTCTATCAGTAAGTGTTACCATTCTAATCATGTCCGAGACAACAAAAAACAGGGAGGGTAGAAGGTGGAGAGTGCCATTAATGCAGGCAGCCGCCTCTATTTTGGTCCTATATATACTAGCAAGAGACGCCAACACAGAGAACATTAAGGCACAGTTGGGTATGGTCTCAATAGGGTGGCTTATTACCGCAACAGTAATAAAATCAATCTCGCTCTCACTACACGAGGTGCGCCTTTGGTTGTCTCTGAAGCCTGCCAATGACCGCCCATTTTGGCCTGTGGTAGCGATAGGCTACACCTCTGGTCTAGCGAACTCCCTACTCCCGGCCAGAGGGGGTGATGTGGTGGCAATCGCGCTCCTAAAGCGCGAACAAGGGGTCCCTGTGCCTGCAGCCACAGCGGCGGTAGGTATCACAGCTTTCTTGGAAGCGGCTGTTTTCGCCCTCTTCCTCTTGGGGGTGCTAGTACTTGGGCTGCCTCATTGGGAAGAGCTGATCGGTGCAGCTCAAGCAAGAACGGCTATGGGTATGCTTACTGGTATCTGTCTAGCATCGATTGTTGGGTCAATAATTCTAGTAAAGATCGTCGCGAGAAGACGAGCGCCGGCTGAAGACAGACCCAAAGGGCGTGGGATTATGCGCTTTATAAAAGAGACTCTCACTCACACAGGGAGCAGCTTAGGCTCAAGGGGCCCAACCATTGTAAATGTAGCACTAGCCTTTGTTCAGGTACCCCTATTAGTGGGGTGCTTCTGGGCGCTCGTACCCACAGTGGGTATGGAGCTAACACCACACATGCCTATTATGGCTGTATCTGGTGTTATAGCGTTCTCTGCCCTTTCGGCGCTTGTCCTCCCCCCATCTATGGGGGCTGGCCCTGCAGCTTCAGCAGTGTTCGTCTTTGGGTTTTTTGGTGTGACGCCAGACCAAGCCATAGCATTTGCGGCAATGTCCTGGATAGCAAACACGACACCAGTAATTGTGCTTGGTCTTTGGCCTATGCTCAGGCACATTAGAGAATTTGGAGACATATCAAAACAAGCCGAACAATAACCGCCTCACCGCATCTTGTTCATACGCCTCATTAGCCAATCATAGGCCCATGTGGGTAGACGCTTAACTATCGCCATCACATACCTCCACTGCCAGGGAAAGACCAACTCAGACCGATTAGCCAGGATACCGTCGACCATTATGGTCGCAGCTTCTGACGATGGAATTATGAATGGCATTGGGTGCCTATTCTTATCAGTAAGCGGGGTCTGAACGTAGCCTGGCAGGACCGTTGTGCATGAAATTCCATACGGCGCCAACTCAACCCTAAGACTCTCCCACAGGTTAGAAATGGCTGCCTTAGATGAGCAGTATGCTCCTGACTTGGGTAGGCCGCGAAAACCAGCGACTGATGAGATAACGACTAGCTGACCAGACCCTCTTGATCGCATCTGTGGTATCACCGCTGCTGCTGAATTAGCTGCTCCGAAAAAGTTAACCTCCATAACCTCCCTCAAGGTTGAAACCCTGATATGTCCTGGCGTCTCTCTACCAGATATCCCCGCATTTGCGACCATGACGTCACATGGCCCCAGATCTTTCTCAAGTGATTCAACAGCCGCAAAAACTTGGGACTCTTCAGTCACATCTGCCGCAGCCCAAGAGACCTCGGCTCCCAGCTCTTTCAAATCGCCTGCTAGGCTCGCAAGTAGCTCTCCGCGTCGCGCTATAAGCCCCAACTTTGCACCTCGACGGGCGAATTCTAGAGCCAAGGCCCTGCCCAAACCAGAAGAAGCGCCAGTAATGATGATGTGCCATGCCATTGGTCTCATGGTATCGGGGTATTGACAAGGAGGCAACGTGAGTCCATTCGGCCAGACATATGAATTGTTCGCAACCTGCGCACCAGGGTTGGAGCACATCTTGGAGATGGAGATCACCGAATTGGCTGCCCAACACCCAAAGATTGAAAACGGGGGTGTGTCAATAAAGGGAGATCTGGCAGACGCAGCGGGGTTAGCTCTTTGGGCTAGAACACCGAGCAGGGTTTTAATCAGGGTGGGAAGGTTTCGCAGCGGTTCACTCCAAGACCTCCACGCTAAGGCAAAGAAACTACCATGGGACAGGTTCGTTCACCCTGGACAGAACATTGTGGTCAAAACAACACTGCATGGTTCCAAACTAAAGAGAAGCGATCACGCAGGGGCTAAGCTGGAGTTGGCTATAAGGGACTCTCTTAGGAGACCTCGTAGAGGGGGGGCAAGCCGCCACGCTGGTAAGTTCCCACCCATAGAGGTCATCTTGAGAGTATACAAGACAGAGGTGACAATATCTGTGGATGCTAGTGGGCCCATGCATAAGAGAGGATGGAGAGGGCCTAGCGCCAAGGCGCCATTGAGAGAAAACCTAGCAGCTGCCGTACTTATGGCAGCAGATTGGAGGCCAGATGAACCGATATCCGACCCAATGTGTGGCTCTGGTACTTTTGGGATCGAAGCGGCTCTTTTCGCTCTAGACATAGCGCCTGGTAGGGACAGAACCCCGCCTGTCGTGGGATTTCCTACTTTTCAAGCCAAGCTATGGCAGAGGCTGCAACAGGAGGTTCGGGAGCCTGTAGACACAAGCAATCTAGAAGAGCTCTGGATTCACTCTGGAGATCGCGACATTGGTGCCATAAAGTCCGCCAAACATAACTCAAAAACTGCAGGAGTTAGTTCGCTTATCTCGTACCGTCAGGCACCACTGGATGAGCCAATTGAAGATCTTCCTGAGACTGGATTAGTCGTTGTTAATCCCCCTTGGGGCCATCGAATATCTGACAATAAAAAGCTGGCAGGACTATACCTGTCCATCGGTAAATCTCTAGCCAAGAACTACAATGGGTGGAGGGTTGCGGCAGTCTGTCCAGACAAAGCACTTGCGGGCCGTTTAGCCTCGGGAATAGAGCAGGTGGCATCGTTTAGTGCTGGTGGTATTAAGGTGGGTGTTTGGTTGGGAGAGATCACATCAAACAATTAGCTTCTATTTGAGGCTGCGCTTTACTACACCACCAAGGCTAACCCCCTCCTTGATCAAGAAAGTAGCGCCCAGAACAGATAGGTATAAGAACTGACCTAAATGCAACACAAGGGCAAATGCCATCGCCTGACTTATCGACGCTACACCAAGTAAAACTAGCGCCCCTGCACAACAGGCCTCATATGATCCGAAAAATCCTGGTGTAGGGATAAAGGTCATGCCCGTAAGAGTGAATGTCCAGGCTACTAAAGCGATGTCCCACCCACTAGGCAGGCCGAAAGAGTGAAGGACTATCTTTACGGCGATGATCGTCGTTCCCCACACGATCGCCGTACAGAGAAAAGCGATTACACCTCGAACAGGCTCAGCCCGCAAGCGGACAAATGCCGATTGGAATCCCGCCAACACATCGCTAACAAACCTGCCTGCTCCTCCGAACCGCTGGAACCAGCCTGTAACCCTATCCCCCATCGAGAGAGCTACACAGACCGCAACTATTCCCAATAGAAGCATGACCCCTGCCCCACGCTGACCTAGAGCTATCAGGTCAACGGACCTGTTACCTATATCGATAGTATGTGAGGGCATGTCGACAGCGAATCCGACCAAAAGCAACATCAGTAAGAGCATGGAAAAATCCAAAAGACGCTCAACAACTATCGCCGCGACACTAACACCCAATTCTACCTTATCTTGCTCCTTCAGCAGGTAGGGCCGAACAGCCTCTCCCAGCCTCAGTGGGATGACATTAATTGCCATAAAACCGATGGCATTCACGGAAAACAGACGGCTAAAAGGGACCTTTACAGTCAAAAGAGACTGTAAACGATAGGACCGAGCCACATGTGTAGTTAGGTAGAAGAGAACCACTGAAGACATGGACCACCACTCAACTCCATCTATTGCGGAGCGAGCCTCAGTCATATCAACCTTGGATATTCCTAATGCCAGGAATCCAGCCATTACTAACAATGCCGCTAAAACACGTAGTGATGTTTTATTCATTCTTCACGCACAACCAACATCTGCATCGACAAAACGCCATCAACCAATGCCTGATCTGGTGGTAACCCGAGTTCATCGGGGGGCCTATCACCAGAGACACAGGTGCCAAGCAGGCGATCCCATATGGTAAGAACGTTGCCGTAATTACCATCGCGAAGATATCCGTCACGAGTGTGGTGCCAGCTATGAAAGTGTGGGTTGTTCAATATAAAGTCCCAGCAGCGATTGATAGCTACACCAAGACCTCCTCCTTCCATTCGCATAGCGATATTGCTGTGCTGATAAGCGTCGAAAACCACACCTAATAGAAGCGCCATAGGAACAACCCATGAAGCAAAAGAAGACACATCAAACAGCAACCCATAGATCCCAAGGGGAATGGCGGTGAGTATCAATACATCAACAAGGTGCATCCGCAGTCCAGCAGTAGGGTCCAACATTTCAGTACTGTGATGTACCCTATGAAAACTCCAAAGCAATGGGACGCGGTGGCTTAATCTGTGAGCCAAATACCTACATAGGTCTAGCGCTAAGAATGCTACTAAGAACTGTATCGCTGGGTGAGTTATCGAGGCTAGGCTTACGGCACCAGCTTCAAGAAAAGAGAGCTTGGCCAACATGTATAGAACACTGAGGCGAACCGCGAACAGCATAGCGCCTGTCACTACATTAATGAAGGTGTCTCGGGTAATAATCGACTGCTGGAATCTGGGGTGCACACCCCCAATTCCCATAAACATAAATACAGCACCCACCTGAACTATTGGCGACCACTCAAACCCCACAGAGCTACTCCACTACTACAATAGACAGGTCTGGTGCTGGGTTAGAGGTGATATCCTCTCCTTGCAAGAAGAGGCAGAACTCCTCTCCGTCTGGGCAAGCTTCACAATAGACACCAAATGGACGAACTAACTCTGTGCAGACGTAATATGGGTCACTACTTGAGAACAAGGACGACATATTACGAGTATCAACAAGCCCGTTGAGTAGACCTCCTGAAAAGTGGCTGCCATCTGGAGCAAAACTGCCCTCCATGTGGAAATCTGTGACAGGGATTGATGCACCATCAGAGCCTAGGTCAACAACTGGTGCTGTAGCTGAAAAGAATACATCTCCCTCTAGATCTACTGATCCCAAGTCCCATGTTGGTTCGTTCATCCTCTGCCCGTAACCTGTAACGGCGTCGAAGTAGCCTAAGCCCGCCAAGACATCTACCTTTCCACCCTCCGACCCAGTCACACCGACTAGAACGGGGATATCCATATAAAGGCCTAGCAGCATACCTATATTCTCTGGGAGAGTGAAGTTGACATCTCCAAATAAAACTGCCGAGGTTAACCCCACTAAAGCAGCAGGCCCTCCTTCAACAGGCTGACCATACTCGCTCGTGCTGAAAGTAGACTCTTCAGACAGGTCACAATGAGTGACTGTTAATGTGTACTCCGTCTGACCCATAAGTAATTCATCAGGTGAGACAGTAGCTATTAGGCTACCTTCACCCCAGGAGACAGTGGTCGAGACAAGCTCGCCTGACTCTGTTGCCTCCAAAGTAAAGTCAGCGCTCTGAGAAGCATCAGAGAAGACCACTCTCATTGAATCCCTGTAGAACCAGTCCGTCACACCTGTCTCGGGCTCAAGCTCTAAAATTTCACCTTCACAGGAGGTTGTGGTTTCGCCGGTTTCATTGATATCGCCTGTCTCAATTACGCTTGTGTCCAGGCCTGAATCATCATCTTTACCGCAACTAACTGCGATTAAGCTAAAAGCGACTAAGCTAAAAAGTCTCATCTATAACTCCAACGTAAACTCTAAATTTCATCTAATTAAATTCTGTCTCTACCACGTACCAATATCCAAGCCCATCTCCACTGTCCGATCTAATTACAAAATACCACTCCTCAGATAGGTCTGAGGTCCTAACCATCAGCGGATCGGCTGAGCCAGACTCACCACCATAGTAGGTATCTGGGTCGGAGACCTCACCATCCTCATCGATTGTGTAGAACACTAATTTTGAATTGAGTGGGGATCCAAGGCTTGAGGCGTAGACTGTTACAGTAACCTCGGTCTTTTCATCAGGGGTGATGATTCTGTACCAGTCGAGGTCCTTTGCTACAGCAAGCCTCCCAAAAACCTGCATTCCTGACTCTAAATCCATCGCCTCAGACATAAGATCATTTGAGGGTCCATCGCCTGCTCCGTTTTCCTCTTCAGATTCTACGTGAGTCCAGACTACTGGTGCCTTTGTTATACTCACTAGCATATCGTAGGTGTAATCCTCGCCCGAACCTCCAAACGAGTCCATAACCAACGCCGCCCAAGTGTCGGCCTCCCACATGGGAAAGACTAGGTAGGGGTCCGTGCTGTCGGTACGGTTGTTTACATCTATTGTCTCTCCACTATCAGCAAACAGGTAGAGGACTGGATCAGCTGAAGAGCCATGGGCCACTGCCTGAATATCGATCTTTATCCAATCGATCTGCTCGATATCAAACTCGTAATAGTCTAGGTCAACACCGTCTTCGAAGGAGGCACACAGCCACCTGTCCAAGGTCACATACTGGGCCTCAGATAGTGAACCATTAGGCTCAACCTCTGGCTGCGGACACTCTGGAGCGAAGCTAGTGTCGCCAGTCTCCATATAGGTGTCTGTGGTTGATGTATCTGTGCTACTGTCGGGGTTGGAGGTCTCAATTGGTGGTTGCACCTGGGGAGTACAGCTCGAACAGCCCTGACAACCCAACAAAGACAACACAACAAAAATCACGGACTTACTCCCTTGCAATACAGCTATCTTGACCCGATGTTAGGCAACTCGCCACCACAAAGGCAACGATAAGACGATTCTATTGACAGCTCATTTTCTGCGGCGACACTGAATCGAAGGTAGTATGATTTCGATGTAAAGGAGTGCATTAATGCAGAAAATTTTCAGACTTATCATGACCTTCACCGCCCTAATCGGCCTGCAGACAGGCTGCACACCTGACCAAAACATCAACGCCCTTGAGCCAAAGCTTACTTTTTCACCCGCTGAAATTGAGGTTGGCGAGGTCGTTGTGGACTACACTGGCACTGCATCGCTTGAGGTCATCAACGCGGGTCGGGCCTCTTTAGATATCTTTGAGATGAATTTCTCGGGGGCTAATCCTGGCGTCTTTTCGGCTGAGCCATCCGAGTTTAGATTATCAGCAGATGAGCGCCAAGAGGTGATCATATCATTTACACCATCGACCTATAGACTCTACGCTGACGAACTTACTATTACGTCAGATGACCCTGACAACCCAGCCACTATAATCCCTGTGGCGGGTGAAGGTGTCCACGCTCCGACCCCTGACATAAATGTCGACCCAATTACCCTAGACTTCGAAACTGTAGCGCCACTGACAGGCAGCACTTTGTGGTTTACTATCTCCAATATTGGAGATGGACCGCTCAACATTCTAGCCTCTGAACAGACGGGATCCGCTAACTTCTCAGTAATCACCGATCCCGCAGGAATGACCATAGAGTCCGAGTCGGATACAGCCACAGTTGTAGTAGTCTACACCCCGCAGTCCATCGATGGAGATGCGGGCAGCCTCATCCTTCAGACAGACGACCCAGACGAACAAGAGGTAACAATACACTTCCTAGGAAATGGTGGAGGTGACTTTGACTACCCTGTGGCGGTTATTAATGGTCCTGCCACAGCAGCACCTCTAGACACAATCTACCTCTCAGGTGAGAGCTCATATGATCCAGAAGGCTACGCTTTGACCACCTATGAGTGGACCCTAACCCACACCCCTACTGGCTCTACTACATCGCTAGACGACACATCATCAGACACGTCATCGCTCTTTCTAGACCTCGCTGGTGAATGGGAGGTACAACTACAGGTATGGAATGAGATCGGCCTAGGGTCTGCTCCTGTAAAGTACAATGTCGACGCCATTCCTGAAGATCGGATCCACATTGAGCTTATCTGGGACACTCAAAATTCAGACCTAGACCTACACTTAGCCGAGACACCATCAGTAGAGTTCTTCGATATGCCAGGGGACTGCTCGTACTGCAACCCAACCCCTTCCTGGGGGGCATCTGGTAGCTCAGACGATCCTCGCCTAGATCTTGATGACATAATGGGGTTCGGCCCAGAAAACATCAATATCGATGAGCCATACAGTGGTGAATACCCCATAAGAGTTCATTATTTTGAGGACCATGGGGCGGGCTCTACTACAGCCACTGTCAAGGTATACATCGACGGTGAGCTGTCTGACCAACTCTCAAACGTAATTGGACGTGATGAGGTCTGGGATGTTGGCAATGTGTTGTGGCCTTCTGGGCTTGTCGCCGAAGAGAACACCTCTAACTACACGGCGCCAGCCAGAAGCTGCTTCTAAGCTAAAAAACGGACTAAGTAGCCTTACGAACAGCCTCTACGAGATCGCTTGGAGTGTAGGGCTTCTGTAGAAATGCAGAAGTTGTATCTTTATCGATAAAAGGAGAATTGGGGCCATAACCCGAAGACCATAATACCTTTGGGTTACATCCTCTCAGTTGAATCTCCGCGAAAAGTTCGGGACCAGACATCTCAGGGAGAGCAACATCCAATAGTAGTAAATCTGGCTGATCATCAGCCCCTGGCTGTAAGACTTCGAGGAGATCAGTTGGCCTTGAAAAAGCCCTGACGGTGTAACCCTCCATCTCGAGACTCTCCTTCATAAACTCCAAGAGCGCCTCTTCGTCTTCAACTATCCAAACATAAGCCTTACTATCCCTAAGAGACCTTTCAGTGTCTGTATTTAGCTCTGACACAATGGGGAGATATAGGTCAAAAACACCACCGCACTTACCAGAAGCATCCAGACCAATTCCGTTTTCACGTACAGTATTCTCTACTATTGTAAGCCCTATTCCCAACGCTTTTTTTCGAGTAGAGAAGCATGGAGCAAAAAGATCCTGAGGATCTAAATCTGAGAAACCAAGGCCCGAATCCTCGACCCTGAGCCTCAACCAGCCAGAGGCCTCGACAGTTGGCGAGATTAAAATGCTATCCGGGAGTTCCTCCTCGCTGACCGTTAGCAGCAACACCCCATTTTCAGAAAAGTCACGGCCATTTCCCAAGAGCTCGCTTAGAGCCTGGCGTAGCTGGAGAGGGTCTACCCTCACGTGGACTTTTTCACATATTGACGCCACGAATTTTACGTTACTGGTAAGGCTCTCCCTAAAACGCAAAATAAGAGGGTTCAATACATCTTGGATATCAACAGTTGCTGGAATTGCTGGTTCCCCATCCAGCGCCATTAGCCGCTGCGAAAGCTCATGGCCCCGGTGGGCAGACTGTGAAATGGTAGCTGCTCTGTATTGGACCCGATCAGAAACACTTCCATCCATACGGATTAACTCAGAGTGACCCAGTATCGTGCTAAGAATATTGTTGAAACTGTGAGCCACAGAGCGGACGAACTCCCTTCCATCACTAGAGCTACCGAGCTCAGCCTGGCCTGTGCTTTTCCCTTCAGTATTCCCATTAGTCATAGAGAGTCCATAATGATGCACCCATGTCATAACCCTCGTTAGTTATAACAGCGACAAACGCCACCTATTTATGAACTACAAACTAGGCTGGACCCACTTGACTCTGAATAGCAGGCGAACTATCAACCTCTCAGCGAAAGCGATCGTGCGGAAGTGGCGGAATGGCAGACGCGCCAGATTCAGGTTCTGGTGGGCAATACGCTCGTGAGGGTTCGACTCCCTCCTTCCGCACCACTATTTGTTTGTGGGGTTAATATTTCATGTTCCCTATAGCTAGATTACCGTGACCCGTTTGTCACGACCTAACACGACCCCAACCACAAAACCATGGGGCCAAACATAAAAACGCTAGTAATATTGGACACTTAACACTCATGGCACAGATAGTGCAGACCAATGTGGCGTCTAACTTACATTCGATGTAAGAATGGAACAATAAAATGGGCATTTTCGAAGGAGAAACATAAATGAAACCTATACTTTCACTAATTCCAATACTAGCGATGGTCGGATGTGCCGATCACGCCATAGATGAACGAACAGGCGAAGCAGCTAATGATTATTTCGACACTGGCTGGGAGAGTGAGCCATCTACAACTACTGACGGTGACTGGAATGATACTGAAGATCTAGGCAGCGAAACCGAGAATGACTTTCTCAGATTACGCCCAGCTACAACCGACAAATACCTCTTTGTCGCTAACCCAGCTCGAAACACAGTAACCCGTATAACTGTACCTAGTCTTGACGTTGTCACAGTTGATGTTGGCGTTGATCCGTCAGCAGTGGTCACTACAAATGATTTCACTAGGGCTGTAACCTTCAACAAGGGTAGTGATGACATCACCGTTATAGACGCAACTATCCCAGAGGTTGAGCTGACAGTAACTGTCCTCAAGAACCTTAACCAGATGGTTGTATCGCCAGATGGAAACTGGGCCATCGCATTCCATAACGCGGATGCTGATGAAGAGGGCGACGCTTCTGGGACCATCTCGTTCAACGAGATCTCAATAGTTGAGCTAAATACAGGCGCACACACACCAATGGTGGTGGGTCAAAACCCACACCAGATTAAGTTCACCGATGACTCAATGTCTGCTGTGGTTATATCTGACGACCGCTTAGTGATTGTGGACCTATCAATGGGATCGCCCAGCCGATCAATCGTAAACATCAGCGATGATCCACTAAACCCACCTAGAGCTGAGGAGGTTGAACTCACACCTGATGGAGCGTACGCGTTTATCAGGCAATATGGAGCAGATGAGATCGTACTAGTCGACATGGAAACAGAGCTAGTCTATGGGCTACCTGTTGCCGAAAACCCCACGGATCTTGATATCTCACCAGATGGAACAAGTGCGGTTATCGTTGATCGAGGATCACAGCAGCTGTTCATCTACCCAACAGTAGAGCCAGAGAACGCTGTACCAGAGATTATCGATCTACCAGAGACAGAGCTTCTAGGCTCTATCCAATTCTCTCCGGATAACTACCAAGCTATCCTCTATACAACAGTTAGTGATATCTCCCACTACACTACCTGGGATATGACTGAGCCTGATCCTGAGTTTGCGATGACTGTAAGGCCTCTGGTCAAACCGATACAGCAGCTTAGCGTAACACCAACAGGTCAGAGCTTGATGGTGCTTCACGATGACGGCGCCAGCGAGGACTCTAACCCCGCATACGACGGAAAGTTCGCTATCACCCTCATCGACCTATACGACTTCTTGGACAACCCAATGATTCTGCCCGCAGAGCCAACGTCGTTCGCCAACTCTCTATCGGGTGAGGTCGGGTATGTAATAATGGAGGGGGTTCCACAGCTCACTCTCCTAGCATACGACGCACTAATGCACCTAGATATAGAGCTCAAGTCCAATCCTGTTCATGTAGGTATTTTGCCAGATACAAACTACGCATACGTGAACCAAGAACACGACTTAGGTAGGCTGACATTCTACGATCCCGTAGATCCACTCAACGTAACTGATGACGTCCTACAAACAATCACAGGGTTCGAGCTGAACTCAGCTATCGAGCACTAGGAGATAACAATGACAAAATCTATACTAACAAAAATTGGGCTTGTAGGGCTAGGGCTGTCAACCATCGCAGGGTGCGGTGGTTGGGATAACCTCAACGTCGATAGCTATAACCACATAGATAAAGGCCTCTGGGATCACGATGTGGTAGCTACCAGTGCGGGAATATATGCTCGTTTACCTGTAGCTGGTGAACTTGTCTGGGTAACTCCAGATGGTAGCTCCAAAACAGTAGACTTACAGGGAGCTGAGACCAATAGGATAGTAGCCGCTCCAGACGGAGAGACCTTACTCGTCTTTGGTAGCTACCCTACATGTGACACAGATGACAGCGATATCAAGAGCATTGATGACTGTCTTGACTTTGACCCAGAGAGACTTGTTTGGGAGAGCATGGTCTATGTTGTTCGAAATGGTGAGCTTATAGCCTCTTCACCGATAGCGGCTCACTACAACGCGCTCGCCTTTACATCAGACGGCTCACACGCTGTAGCCTATCTGGATTTCTCAAAGGCTGATGACATTAACTTTGACGGACTGCTAAACCTCACTGAGGTAGTGTTCATCGACTTAGTATCCGCCGATACAACCTCTGTACCTGTGGGCTTTGCCGCAGATCGTATACTTTTCTCAGCTAATGATGAGAAAGCGGTCGTACTGTCGGAGTCTAAAGTCGTCGTCGTTGACCTCACCAGTAGTAGCTACGACGTACTAGTACAGTACGCTCTCTCTCTTGATGTTGATGATGAGGTAAGGCCGTTGGATGCTGAGCTAACCCCCGATGGACAGCACTGCATCCTGACAGTGGATGGCTCTAGTGACCTATACGTCCTGGATCTAGAGAATGAGTCGATAAACATCGTTGACCTTGACGGTGCGCCTGCGGCACTTGGGGTAGAGAGCGTCGGTGACAAGACAGCCCTTGTCTATCAGAATGATGCACAGGTGGACCTTATTGAGCATGACTACTTCTCAGTAGAGTCTATCCTGCTTGATGAGCCATCAAACAATATCGCTGTTGGTGACGGGTTCGCCCTTCTCTACAACGTCAGCAACTCAAACTATCACGACGTATACCGACTAGATACCGCTGACAGCAATCTTGTCGAGTACCGGATGGAGAACCCTGTGGAGTCGATGCAGGTAGCTCCCGACGGTACACACGCGGTAGCTGTGACAAGGCCCGAGGGAGCGTCTAGCGACCCTTTAGAGGCCTATGCTGATCAACGTTACGGAATCGAAGTCCTTGACCTCGTAAGTGACCGAGGTGCTCACATCAGCCAGGTTAG
>Ga0115011_10000071_pt1 | contig 98424 bp, 102 predicted proteins | sample TroAtlMetagenome_2_FD_88705 | JGI IMG/M metagenome (GOLD analysis project Ga0115011, IMG submission 88705) | Marine eukaryotic phytoplankton communities from Atlantic Ocean - Tropical Atlantic ANT8 Metagenome | ecosystem: Environmental > Aquatic > Marine > Oceanic | place: Tropical Atlantic... | reverse complement strand
GTCGGATATAGTCATTTATAGTAATTATTGCATAATATGTTAAAAAATGACAGTTATTTGACTTAGTAAATACGCTGATCCGAGCGGGTTACTGTTCAGCGTTCTGGGCCTTGAGCTCACGCTCGTACGCCTGTAGTTTTTCTGCAATATCGTCGATGCGGCCATCTAATGCTTGTGGAATACCCGAACGGCTGTAGCCAATGCGGTGGTCGGTGATGCGATCTTGTGGGAAGTTGTAGGTGCGAATTTTTTCGCTGCGATCACCAGAGCCTATGAGCTCACGTCGTTCGGCGGTAAGTTTGGCATTTTCTGCATCAATTCTCTGCTGAAGCAGGCGAGAGCGTAGGACGCTCATAGCTTTCTCTTTGTTTTTGAGTTGCGACTTCTCGTCTTGGTTGGTAACTACGAGGCCAGTGGGGAGGTAGGTGATACGAACAGCAGAGTCTGTCGTATTGACGCTTTGCCCTCCGTGGCCACCTGCGCGGTATACATCGATCTTGAGGTCGTTGGCGTGAATCTCGACGTCAGTTTCTTCGGCTTCTGGTAACACTGCTACGGTGACGGTACTGGTGTGAATACGGCCTTGGGACTCTGTAGATGGTACACGCTGGACACGGTGGACACCAGACTCAAACTTGAGTATCGAATATGGAGAGTCGCCTTTGATACCAAATACGACTTCTTTGTAACCGCCAGCGTCGTTGGCGCTTTCGGTGATAAGCTCTGTTTTGAGGTTGTGCGTTTCGCAGTAGCGTAAGTACATGCGGTAGAGTTCGGCTGCAAATAGACTTGCTTCGTCGCCACCGGCGCCTGCACGAATTTCCATGATAACGTTTTTGTCGTCGTTGGGATCTTTGGGCGTGAGCATGATGAACAGATCTTCGTCTAGCTTTGCCAATTCGGCCTCGGCTTCGACGACTTCTTGTTTGGCGAGTTCGGCTAACTCATCGCCGCCGCTCGAGAGTTCTTTGGCCTCTGTGATGTTCTGTGCAAGTTGCTCGCGGCGTTTTGCGAGAGTGATGAGCGACTCGAGTTCAGTAAAGCGTTTGTTTTTACTGCTAAACTGAGGATTTGAATACGCATCGGGCGTGGCTAGAAAATCACCGAGTGCCTGGTGCTCTGATTTGAGATTTTCTAAGTCAAGGTTGATTTGCGACATTACTTCTCATTATACCAGCTTGAGAATAAAATAACAGGGGTGACTATTTACTAGCGCGGTAACTATAGTAAATGGAATATAGAATAATCAGCGCGCCAAGTACGAACAATGTGTCTTCGTAGGGCATAATAGTAGCCGCGAGTGAGTCTAGCCCAATAGATGATAGGAGGACAGGCGCTGTCATCATAATGAATCCTGCAATAAAGATCATTGGCGTGAAGTTTGTCTTTTTGGGTTGTGTAGACTGCACTGTATCTTTCATACTTCTTATTATAGCAAAGATAGGCGACCAGTACCCTGGTGAGACTATCTCACTTTTTTGAATACTATCGATTTAGCCATGATAAATCCAACGATAGCGTACATGATGAAATAAAGCCAAAGGTACGAAGGTTGACAGTGGTCTGCGCTAGGATCCTGTTCACATCCTGAGCCATTCATCGCATTTGCGATCTGAGAACCAATATACGCGATATAAAAGCCGAGAGGCACGATAAGCCATAGGAAAATAAGTGACAGTGTAGCGATGATAGTATTTTCGACCCTGGAAGCATCAGAAGGTGCTGTATCACTATGCTGTTTGCTAGGCGTTGCAGTAGATGACGGGCTTACTATGTGTTTGGAGAGAAGCACTATTCCGACTATGAAGCAAAGCGGGGTTGCTAGTATCCACGGAATTGTTATGAGGGACAATATGTCGGTTATTGCCTTGAGCGTGGGTGCGAAGGCAGCGTTCGGTTCGTCATACATTATACTCAATGCTTGCGACATGATGATAGTAAACATACCGAACGAAAATGCCGGTAGCGTAACAAGCAGAAGGATTGGGATGCGGTAACTTTTTTGCGTCGTTGAGGTGGAGGTAGTCGTGCGTAAGTGTGAGATTTTTGTTTTTTCTTGTTCCATATTTACATCAGTATAGCATGAAGAAAATTAAATAACGCCCTTCGCGGCGGGCGTTATTTAATATACTGCACAAGGACGAACTAAGCTGTTTTGTCAGCTTTTTTAGCTTGCTCGGTCTTTTGCTTTTTTGCTTTGTTGGCCAAAGCTGCTTTGCGTTCTTCGGCTTTTGCGAAGCGTGCTTTGAAGCGGTCGACACGACCTTCGGTGTCGATAATTTTCTCTTCACCAGTAAAGAATGGATGACTAGCACTAGAGATATGCACCTTAACAAGTGGATATTCTTTGTTATCTTCCCATTTTACTGTGTCCTTAGTTGGCGCTGTTGAGCGGGTCAAGAACGAAAACCCTGCAACTTCGTCGCTAAATACGACAAGTCGGTAGTTCGTAGGGTGTATACTGCTTTTCATATCTGAACTATATTATCAGATAAGAATAGCTATGTAAAGTATCTAGCGTAACACGCGGCGTGTGCCGTGTGCGTGCGTGCGATGCCGTGGGAGCATACGGCCATGAACTTGGCGATACGTACGACCATCCGCGACAGTAACGGTTTGTGGGGTGTTTGGAGTGTCTCTTGATACCTCGGTAGGCGACAGGCCTGCGTGGGCAGGGGCGGTGTGGACGCGATGTCGACGTTTATGTTCTTCGTTTAATTTACCGCGCATTTTTTCGATAGCGCGTGCCGAGCTAGGATTTTGTGCCATACGTTTAAAGCCATCCTCGAGCGTGGCGAGATCCTGGTCGCTCATGTCTTCGAGCCCTACGTACTGCGCGCGTGCACCTTTGGTGGCTCGTATAAGTTCGTCGAGTTTGATCTGTACAGCTTTGCCATCTCTGTTTTGGGTGTTTTGGATGAGGAATACCATCAGAAATGTAACGATGGTGGTACCGGTGTTAATGACAAGCTGCCATGTATCGGAGAAGTCGAACAGGGGGCCTGTGACTGACCAGATGATGACAACTGCAACTGCAGCGAGGAATACAGTTGCAGTGCCTGCAAGGTTTGAGACTCGCGTTGCTGCCCGACGAAACGCTTCTTTCATGTAGCCCCATAGTAACGCATCTCCTCATATACCGCTAGAGCTTATTCTTATATCGCAATGGAAGAAATGTCATTGCGTGTCTTTTGCTGGAGCGAGGTGATATAGTATAGGCATAAACAACATAAATATAAACAATGACTTCAGAATATAAGTATAACGACACTCAGCCTCACGGTTCTTCATATGAAGATGAGCTTTCTGATGCTGCATCCGAACAAGAACGTGGACATCAACTCATAGAGCGGGCATTGGCCGATATCGCAGATGTCGAAGAGCGTATTGTGCATGACCTTGGAGTTGCGCCGCATTCTGCGGAAGCAGTGGCTGCGACAGACGAGGCGTTGGTGTATATCGCTCGAGAGAGCAATGGTAATCATGGCGTGTCTGAGCTCGCTGCACATGACGCAGCGATGGATGTAGTAATAGAAGGCGCGCTAGAGTTCAGAGGTGTAAAATTTTCCGGCCACGATAACCCCGCAGCTTTGATTGGTCGTGACCCAGAGCTGCACGATCGCGTGACGGCGGTAGTTGCGGAACTACACGACACGCACGCGCAGCTACCAGGCGGAGCTGATGCTACAGAAGCCGCTATATTTGCTATTGAACAAAAGCCGATCATGCAGCAAGGGGAGCGCGGCGTAGAGTATACGAAGGGCGGCGAGACTTTATGGAATGATGAGTCTCGGAACGACCACGACACAACTGCTGAGCTTCGTGCGATGAGTAATGCATGGCGATACGAAAATGGCTCGCTGGTAGAGCGAGATTTCAGTGCTATCGAGCGATCTGCCGAGGCCTCACGATTGATGGAAAGCTCGGGGTATGTCGGTAATGAAGGGCTTGAGGCTGCAATACGCGCTGCAGCTACAGCGCTCGAAGCCACTGCGGCTCTCAACAATACAAAGCTGCAAAAAGAAATCGATCACCTCACTGGTCTTATTGAGAGCAGGATCCAAGCAGGAGGCGAGATTCCTGCTCCGATGCAAGCTGCCAAAGATGCACTGGAGGCACGAATTAGTACAGCCGGTGATGTGTCGAAGCATCCAAGCGTGGTTGCCGCAGTGAGACAGGAGCTTGCTGATCAAGAGAGGCGTGCATTGCAGGAGAAGATTGAAGCGCGCCTTCGTGCAGATGAATTGCCATGGACGATGTCCGATGCGCAAATTCCAGTAGACATGATGGATGGCATTCGGGTGACGTATGAGTCAATGTTCACCCAAGAGTTTATTTTGTCTGACAGCGATCAAATAAAAGTTGCGCCGCCCATGGAAAATTTTGAGGGGGCGACGCAGTATACCCCAGAAGATGAAGTCTTACTAGCTGCTGGAGGGATTGACCTGTCAAATAGGGGTAACGGGGTTCAGCCTAATCATTTTACACGGGGTGAATTAAAAGCTGCGAATGTATTCTTCGTCAACAGGCTTGGAGCTGGTGAGCAAGCGATATTTGGCATACCGATTCCCGATGCGCAAAGTGAAGGGGGCGTATTCAATGTACAGGATAGATCGTTCTTAACGGAGGAAGAATTCAAAAAAGTTTACGACTACCAACAGGCGAACGGCTATGGTCTAGACGGTAAGAGTCCAAGAGATGTACAGACGGATATGATGATGTATGCAATACGACCTGAATCGAGAAGTGCCGTGACTCCTCGAAAAGGTTCAGGTTTTTCCACTAGGGAAAATAAGTATAACGATGCGCGCTCACCATTTGTTGACAGCGGGTTTTCTCTGAAACATGGCGTTGAGACATATGCCCCAATGCCCGATGGAACTAAGCAGCGAATAAATACCATGACGATACATATGGTAGGTCATGAGAAATACCCAGGAACAAGTGAAATGTTTAACCCTGCGACAGTAGACCACGGCCAGGTGTATATGAGTGCAGGCGAATTTGTGCGTAATTTCTATGTGCCGCCGCCAACTGAAGAAGAAGCACTGCTGGCTATGCAGTCTAACGGCGGCAGGACTGCGAGGGAGCGAAGTTGGGTTGGGCCACTCCCTGATAGTGAGTAGCGTGGCGGTTAGTCTTGATAGGCTTGCTCCTATGTGGTAAGATATGTAAGTAAATAATTTAACGATACAACCGTTCAAATACTCCTGAATCTCAGGTTGAACGGTGAAGAACTAAGGAGTATATCATGGCCGTAGAGGTAGATATTAAAGCATTGCTCGAAGCTGGTGTTCATTTTGGACACAAAACGAGCCGTTGGCACCCTAAAATGGCGCCATACATTCACAGTAAACGCCAAGAGAGTCACATTATCGATCTGACAAAAACTGTCGAAGGTCTTGATAAAGCGTTACCGTTTCTTACAAAAGTAGCAGCAAGCGGCAAGCAAGTATTGTTCGTTGGTACAAAGAAGCAAGCAAAAGATATCGTTCGCACAACAGCCGAAAAAGTGAATCAGCCGTTTGTGACCGAACGCTGGATCGGCGGCATGCTGACAAACTCGACTACCGTAAACCAGCAGATCAAGAAACTTAAAGATCTTGAAAAGCGAATGGAGAGCGGCGATCTTGAGAAGCGTTACAACAAACTTGAGGTGCAGCGTTTCCAAGAGGAAATCATCGCACTTAACAGCAAATACGGTGGCATCAAAGACCTTAACGGTAAGTTGGGCGCAGTCATCGTCGTAGACGTTATCGCTGATGCAAACGCTGTACGCGAAGCTAAGACACTTGGTGCACCAGTTGTTGCTATCGTTGACACAAATGCAAACCCAGATGATGTTGACTATGTAATTCCTGGTAACGACGATGCGATCAAAGGTCTTGCGATTATGCTTGATTACTTTGCGCAAGCTGTTGCAGAGGGTGCAGGATCAGCAAAGACAGCCGACCAACAAGAAGAGAAATAAAGGAGACAGTATGGGCGTAACGATTGACGACATCAAAAAACTCAAAGAGCTGACCGGTATTGGTCTGACCGATGCAAAAAAAGCGCTTGTAGATGCTGAAGGTGATTTTGACAAAGCACTCGAAGCGATGCGCAAAAAAGGTATCACGAAAGCTGAGAAAAAAGGTGACCGCGAAACTCGTGAAGGTCTGATTGAGAGCTATGTGCACTCTGGACGTATCGGCGTGGTAGTGGAAGTGAACTGCGAAACAGACTTCGTGGCTCGTTTGCCTGAGTTCAAAGAATTTGCTCATCAGATCGCGATGCAAATTGCTGCTATGTCACCAGTGTATCCAACTATCGAAGATGTGCCGAGTGATGTCTACGAAGCGAAGAAGCAAGAGCTACTCGCAAGTGATGCACTAAAAAGCAAACCAGCTGATATGGCAGAAAAAATCGTCGAAGGTCAGTTGAAGAAGCACTTTGCTGAACAGGTGCTCGCTGAACAAGCGTTTGTACTCGATGACAGCATGACTGTCGGTGAGCGTATTAAGGAACAGATCGCGAAAAGCGGTGAGAACATTCGTGTTTCACAGTTCAAGCGTATCGAACTTGGCGTGACTGAATAGTACGAGTCTTTCGTAAAAATAAAAACTCCGCAATGCGCGGAGTTTTTATTTTGTAGGTCTCGTATGAAATGTTTGGTATAATTTTGACATAAGCACAACAACTAAAAAGGGTGGCATGAAAAATAAAGGTTTCACAATAGTTGAACTGCTAATAGTGATCGTCGTGATCGGTGTATTGGCTGCGATCACGATCGTTGCGTTTAACGGAGTCCAAAATCGCGCCAATGACACTGCTGTACAATCTGACCTCCGCCAGTTTGGTTCGGCTATGGCGCAGTACAAAGCTGTCAATGACCGCTATCCAGCACCTGCGGATTTTAATCTCACGATGAATATAAAATTTAGTCGCAACGCATATGGTCTTGATGTGCAGGATAGAAATCTTCGATACTGTCGTAACGCAACGACAGATGAGTTCGTGATACTGGCAAACTCAAAATCAGGAAAATATTTCCGTTATATGTCTACTGCAGGCAAAGTAGAGGAGACGCCATCGGCCTATGGGTGGACTGTGTGTGGCATGGTCGGTGTTACATCGGTCAATCCATCTCCTGATGCCGTATACCAGACTACGTGGGCGGCGTGGGTTAACTAGAGCGAGTGTTCTTTGTCACGTGGCTACCGATAGTACGAGCTACATGCTGACTCGGTAATGTGTAGTTGTCGCAAAGATCTGGCAAAACGCCTGCGTGCTTGTCTGCGTCGAGTTTATCAAAGAAGCCGTGAAGTACTTCTAAGTCGTCGTCTATGAAGCGACCGACTGGTCGATTTTCTCCAACGTCGTTGCGCCACGATATGGCTATGGGTTTTTTGCGCGCATTTTCGCCCGCTTTTGGTGGGCTGATTGTAGCCAAAGCAAAGAGTTCAAAGTGCGCGTTTCGCCCAAATTCCACACATGAGACTGACCCGAAGGCTATGGAGTCTACTACACGTAAGTATGTGCCGCGTTCGGTCAGCTGCGCCACGAGACGCTGCATCTGTGCTGCGAGGTAGTATTGTTGATCCTCCAGAGCTGGAACGAGCGTATGACTTTCTAAGAGCGCTTCGAATGTCGAATCTTGAGGATTGTTTTCTTTCACTGCTCAAACATACCATGTAACGCGCAAAAAACAAATGGTCGAGCTATTCTTGGCGCATATCATTAATAGGGTTGCGACGAATACTCATGAGTAGTGGTGGTAACATCGCGATGAGTGATATGCCCACTATGATCAGTGGAATATACAGTAAATACGGCGAATCGAACCCGATAAGGACAAATTGCTTCGAGAGATCTTGCGCACTGAAAGCGGTAAGTGCCTGCGGCGTCACAGAGGGTGAAAGCCAGTAATTAGCCATAAACGCCAATCCTATTCCAAGTAAGGCGACAAATATGATGATACGAAGACTCAGCAGGATAGTATAGCAGCTGTAGATGGCCACGATATCAATGCGTTTTGCGCCAATCGCTCGAAACACGGCGGTTTCTTTGCGTCCATCGGAGATAGTGCGGCCAATCATACTGCCAAGAATGATGATGGCGATGAACGATATGATTCCAGTAACCCAAAGCAGCATGGTTTCAAGTGTACTTCGTACGTCGTCCATGATAAGCGTATTGGTGCCGTAGGGGCTGGCTGAGACTTCACAATTACCAAAGCAAGAGTTGGCATTGAGGTAGGTTTTTGCAGAAGCAAGCGACGCAAATTCAGTGATATACGCATCGCTGGCGGTTTTGGGGACTTTTGAGATGTCGGTTGCCGTCGCGGCTGCACCAAACACCGCTACTGGCTTCAGTTCGTCCGGCAGCTGCACAAAATAGCTTGCTGGTATTTGCCAGTGAGTTATCGCGGCAGCTGACAACAGAAGCGAGAGTCCGTCGGCGAGCGACCATGTGTCTGACAGCGATGGTGATGGCGTGAGACCGACTACTTCGAATTTTAACTTATGCTGCACAGGGTCTTGTGCGCTGTCGAATGTCTTAGCAAACTCTTCGTTTTTTTGCGCCAATGTGCGCTCATCTGCCGTACGTGCGTCACTGGCAATCTCGACGGGCCCACACGTGTTCTCAGCAGGCATCTTGTACACTACAGATGGTGTGCGATAGTTTTTGTCGTCTTTATTTTTTTCAATTTCTTCTTGTTGCGCCATTGCTTGATTGAGTAGTGCAAGTGATTCGTCGTTTCGGTAGCAGAAATCAATTTGCATAGTAGCACTTTTTGCACGAACCTGACGGATGCGCTCAATCTTCTCGCTCGGTGACGCGGTAGTCGGGAGTTTCTTAAAGCCGAGTGATTTTTCTGCGTATGCATAGCCAATAACAACAGGTATCGCGCTAGCCTCTTTTGGATCGAATTGCTTGGTGGCATACGGCATAGAAAGCACGTCATCTGCCACTGTCAGAGAATTGAAGCTCGAATTGTATGCCTCTGCTGACTGAAACTGTTGCGAAGAATGGCTCGCTTGCGTGTTGACGATCGCATCTTCTTTGCCATTTGTCATAGGCACGAGTGTACCAAGTTCTGGTTGTACGTTTAGTTCGGTGAGCTGACGCTTTACCCCGTACTTTTGTGTGTAGCTGTCGATACTAAAAGGGGTTTCGTTTGCTGCCCGGTATTCTTGGATGGCTTGCACGACGCTTGGGGATTCGGCAAAATCATAGTTAATAATCTTCTTACCCATGTCTTTGTCGAACACAGTCGGGACAGGGTCATCTGCAGGGTTGAACTCTATACCGAGGCGCGTCGCCTCGAGTTTTTTCGCGGCGATGCGTTCGCCGTGAAGTTGCTCGGCTCGTGCAACAATTGTGTTGTTGGATTCAATATTAAAAAACTCATAGTCCTGGCTAGCATTAGAAGACGTTGCGACAATATATTTCTCTCCGACACCTTCTTCTCCAAAACTATCGAGACTCCGCAGGATACCCGACGATATGAGAATGATTGCAAGCAAGAGGCCGAATAACAAACCCGATATCAGTATGGTAAACGCAAGACGGACTCGTCTGGTGCGAAGCTTTGTGATAGCTAGTGTCATTGTGTCGAGTGGGCGTATCATGCGAGTTTCCCGTCTAGTAGACTAATTTCTCGGTCGGCTCTATTGGCAATTGCCCTGTCGTGAGTAACGATGGCGATAGTTGTGCCGAATTCTTGGCGAATTTTATCGAACAGTTCGATGATATTGCGAGAGTTTGCGCTGTCTAGGTTGCCAGTTGGCTCATCAGCGAGGATGATTTTTGGCTGGTTGAGAAGTGCCCGAGCGATAGCAACGCGTTGCATCTGTCCACCCGATAGCTCGCTGGGCATGTGTTCGAGTCGCTCGCTAAGGCCGACGGATGCTGCGACCTGTTCGACACTCAAGCGCCTGTCGGAGCGAGTGTTACCCGCAAACATGCCAGGCACTTCGATGTTCTGTCTGACTGTCAAAAATGGCTGTAGGTAGAAAAATTGAAAGACGAAACCAATCGTACTGTTCCGAAAGGTAGAGAGCTTATTGTCTGAGAGTTTAGCGATATCGGTGCCATCTACCAAGATAGTGCCGCTACTAGGCTTATCGAGGCCACCTATGGATTGCAGCAGGGTGCTTTTGCCGCTACCACTGGGGCCAGTGAGTGCGACGAACTCACCTTGATGAATTTCTATAGAAACACCACGAAGCGCATCAACTTGCGTCTTGCCGACTTTGTAGCCTCTGCGCAGGTCGCGCGCAGACACTATAACGGGAGTGTCTGGAGCAGGGGATTGCTGGTGATGTTTCGCTGAGGATCTTTGTGTTTCGAGGTACTCTTTGATAGCCAGGACGGCATCGACTGGTCTGTCGAACAACGCTATGTACTGTGCAATGTCATCTTCGCTCGCGCGTCTGTGATGCGCCATATGTATCCACCATTAGAGTTGTTTAGCTACGATAAGTATACATAAGCATTGCCTAAAAACACAATATGGTTTTCTGTCACTTCAATGAGCATACAATTTGCTATACTAGTAAGAGAAAAGAGAGGATATATGTTCGATACTACACCATATGAGCAAAAAATGAATAGTGCGCTGACGCACTTTGAAGATGATCTAAAAAAAGTCCGCACAGGCCGTGCACATCCAGCAATGCTAGAGAGCGTGCAGGTCGAGATGTATGGTACCAAAATGCCACTCAATCAGGCAGCAAATATTACTGCGCCAGAGCCACAGCAGCTTTTGGTTACTCCTTTTGACCCGAGTAATATAGTTGCCGTAGTGACAGCTATTCGAGACGACCAAAGTCTCGGCTTCAACCCAAGCGACGACGGCCGGGTTGTGCGTGTGCCTGTGCCAGCGCTGACTGAAGAGCGCCGCAAGCAACTCGTGAAGCAAACAGGCGAAAAGGTGGAAGAAGCACGTATCGCTCTGCGCAATATTCGCCAAGATGCGCTTAAAGACGCTAAAGCCAAGAAGCAGGCAAAAGAGCTCTCTGAAGATGATGAAAAGCGTTTTGGCAAAGAAATCGACAAGCTGATGAGTGACATGCAGCTGAAAATTGATGAGACCTTCAAGGCTAAAGAGAAGGATATCCTCACCATATAATGGTATCTCGAGAAGGTCGACGTACCCGACGTGAGCAGCAGCGCAGTGAGCGTATACGCGCAGCCGCCGATGCAACAGTAGATCTCATAGGCAATAGCGTACAGCCCAATGAATACCAGGGCGTTTTACCACGAGAGGTGCGTGGATATACATTACGAGAAGATTTAAAAAGATCTAGGTCTCGGGAGTTTGTGCATAGAATGGGTGAAAAGGGCTATGCTGCAGTTGTGTATGATGGCTACACGTATAGAGGCGATAGCGCGTCTGAGGTTGACCCCTTTCAGCTCTACGTTGTGAAAAGCGAGATTTTCAAACAATCAAGCGAAGTCGCACTACAGGCACCCGTGGATCCTTCGTACGTACTTAAGGTGTGGGCGCAATCTGAGAATTCAAAAATAAACGACGGAGGTGAAGATGAGTAGTGACGAAGAGAATATGAAAGTACCTCAACATATTGGCTACATAGTTGATGGCAACCGTCGTTGGGCAAAAAAGCATGGACTGCCAACCTACGAGGGGCACTTAGCCGGTTACAATGCGATCCAAGAAGTGGCGCGAGCTACTTTTGACGCTGGTGTGCCATTTATGTCCGCATACATTTTTAGTACAGAAAACTGGAAGCGCAGTCAGGAAGAGGTAAATAAGCTGATGAGCCTCGTGCTTCGCTTACTGTCCTCTGACCTGCATCTGTTCTCAGAGAACAATATTCGTCTGCGCATTATTGGCTCGCGCGAGGGCGTGGCTGAGAAAATCATCAAAGCCATAGACAATGCCGAGGAGGCTACCAAAGATAACACCGCAGGCACATTGGCGCTATGTTTTAATTACGGCGGACACCTCGAGATCGCAGAAGCTGTCCAAAAAGCAGCAGTAGCAGGAGAGAGTATGCAAGACATCACTCCTGAAGTGCTTGAAAACTATATGTATGCACCCGACATACCACCAGTCGATCTGATAGTACGGAGCGGTGGCGACCAAAGAATTAGTAACTTTATGCTGTGGCGTGCGGCCTATAGCGAGTTGATGTTTCTCGACAACGCGTGGCCAGATATGACAAAAGAAGACGTAAGCAGTATTATAGAAGAATACAACAATAGAAATAGAAGGTTCGGAAAATAGATGGAGTTACTGTTTGGGATTGTACTAGGGTTATTCATCCTAGTGTTACTGGTGGCGATACATGAAGTTGGGCACGGTATTGTCGCGCGTCGTAATGGTGTAGATGTAGAAGAGTTTGGGGTAGGGTTTCCTCCTCTTGCTTGGGGTAAGCGCATCAAACGTAGCTTTTTAGGGAAAGATGTCCTCTATAGTATCAATTGGCTACCACTAGGTGGCTTCGTGCGACTTAAGGGTGAGTACGATGCATCTAGGGTAAAGGGTGGGTACGGCGCAGCAAGCTATTGGGTAAAGACAAAGATTTTGTTCGCTGGTGTTGCAATGAACTGGCTTGTCGCAATTTTGCTATTTACGATACTAGCGGTGACAGGCTTGCCAAAGATTATCGATAATCAGTTTAGCGTAGCGAGCGACACTGCTATCACACGACAAGGTTCGCCAGATGTGATGGTGTCGCAGGTCGTAGAAGGCTCGCCAGCAGATAAAGCTGGTATCGAAAAAGGCGATGAGATCGTATCGATCTCGGGCAAGACTATCGACAGTGCTGCTGAGGTCGCGGAAATAACCGCACAGCGTAGTGGTGAGCGTGTAGAGATTGTGTATAAACAAGATGATGGTAAGACCCAAACGTCACAGGTGCAGCTGCGTGATGATTCGTCTGAAGGGTACCTAGGTGTGGGCGCTACTGGCGGTGTACGCGAGGAAATACGTGCAACGTGGTCGGCCCCAATCGTAGGCGTCGGAGTGACTGCGCAACTGACCTTTACAAAGTTCCAGCTGCTCGGCGGTATGGTGGGTGACTTAGTAAGCGGTCTTTTCAATCAGTTGAGTTCAGATGAGGCAACCCGAGTGCAGGGTGAAAGGTCTGTTGCAGCTGCGAGTAATAACGTAGCTGGCCCAGTCGGTATTTTGGGTGTGATTTTCCCGCAAGCTGGACAGGCCGGTTTGACGACTATACTGTTTCTTACCGCTATTATATCCTTGAGTTTGGCGGTAATGAATACTTTGCCAATACCGGCACTCGACGGGGGTCGCTGGACAGTCATGACGATATACCGCCTGCGTCGCAAGGCTCTGACAAAAGAGCGCGAAGAGGCGATACAGGGCACCGGCATGCTGTTGCTATTTGGCTTGATTATACTTATCACTATTGCTGATATCGGAAAGGTACTTAAATGATAAAACAGGTAAAAAAACATGCTTCTGTAGAAAAAAAAGCTCAGAGCGAAGCACCTGAACTCCGCGATAAAAAACATACCCCAGCTTTAGCGACCGTGTCGCTCGGTCGCAGAACTGCATACGGCCTTGGATTTGCCGCCTGGGTGGCAGCAAGCTTTATCGCGGCGCAGTTCATACTTCTGACTATTGTACTGATAGGCGCTCAGTTGAATATCACGCTTCCTGTTGCGCTCAATGAGACTGTGTTTCAGACCGTCTTGTCTGTATTTGTATATATATTAGCATTACTGCTTGCCATTGGACTGCCATGGCGTATATTTGGCTGGAGAATTACACTTCGCGACCTAGGGCTTGAGCAAACATTGCCACGCTGGAGAGATATCGCCCTAGCCCCTGCGTTCCTCGTGCTTTCGTTGGTTGCGACGGGGATCGTCATGTTCGTGATAGGGTTGGTATTACCGGTAGATGTTGATGCAGAGCAGCAGATTGGGTTTGAAAATATATCTCAGCGCTACGAGATGCTACTAGCATTTTTCACTTTAGTCATACTCGCACCTATATGTGAAGAAGTGCTGTTTCGTGGATATCTCTATGGCCAGCTACGGCGCTTTTATAGCACTACCTGGACTATCGCGCTATCTTCGTTAGTGTTTGGCGCGATGCACCTATACGCCGGACCGGACATGCCATTGCAGTGGAACGTTATGATCGGTACGGTAGTACTCGCTGTGTTTATCGGCGCACTCCGTGCAATGACTGGAAGTATCTGGGCGGGTATACTGCTACATATGCTCAAAAATGGTGTCGCATTTTTCTTGTTGTTTGTGGCACCGCTCCTCGGTATTACTATCATGGCTCAGTAGATACTTTTTCGGACGCACCGTTCGTAGTACAATAGACGTGCGATGATGAAACGTATGCTATTCACTCCTATGACACCTCCGGCTCGCCGGTAGTATAACTTTATTTCTATTGTAACGACCATCAGTGTAATCAAGGAGAACAAATATGAGAGTTTCACAACTATTTACAAAAACTAGCAAAACAAGTCCCGCAGATGAAGTATCGCGTAATGCACAGCTACTTATTCGAGCCGGCTATGTCTATAAGGTGATGGCTGGCGTGTATGCTTATACTCCGCTCGGGCTTCGCGTGCTCGAAAATATCAAGCAAATCGTGCGTGAAGAAATGAACTCTATCGGCGGTCAAGAAATTATCATGACGAGCCTGCAGCGCAAGGAGACTTGGGAGGGTACTGGCCGCTGGGATGATGGTAAGGTTGACGTATGGTTCAAGTCAAAGCTCAAGGATGATACCGAAGTAGGGCTTGCATGGAGCCACGAAGAGGCCATCATGGAAATGATGCAACAATTCATCAAGAGCTACAAAGATCTGCCAACGAGTGTGTATCAGTTTCAGACAAAGCTTCGCAACGAGCTTCGAGCCAAAAGTGGTATCATGCGAGGCCGTGAATTTGTGATGAAAGATATGTATTCTTTGCACGCCACTAAAGAAGATATGGATGCGTACTACGAGAAGGTCGTAAAAGTATACCAGCGTTGTTATGAGCGTTTTGGTATCGGTGAAAGTACTTTTGTGACGTTTGCTAGTGGGGGGGCGTTTACAAAATTTAGTCATGAGTTTCAGACGATTTGCGAAGCAGGCGAAGACATATTGTATGTCAACGAAGACCAAACAGTGGCGGTGAACGAAGAGGTGCTCGACGACGCCACAACGGAGCTTGGCATTGAGAAGGCGACTCTCGTACCAACAAAAAGCGCAGAGGTAGGCAATATATTCAAATTTGGCACAGAAAAGTCTGAGCAAATGGGTATCACTTTTACCGATAGCGATGGCACAAAAAAGCCGATCTATCTCGCATCGTACGGTATTGGTATCACACGAGTGATGGGTGTCATCGTAGAGAAATTTGCTGACGAAAAAGGTATCGTATGGCCAGAAGGTGTTGCTCCGGCAAAAATATACCTCGTATCAATCGGTAAACAGGGTAGCGAGGCGGCGGACGCGCTATATACTGAACTGATAAGTAAAGGTGTCGATGTGCTGTACGACGACCGGGATGCGCGCCCAGGCGAGAAATTCGCCGATGGTGAGTTGATGGGTATTCCGTACACGCTCACGGTGAGTGATAGGCTTGTTGAGGCGGGTACGTTTGAGCTAAAGCGTCGCTCGAATAATACTGCGCCAGAGATATTGACCAGGGATGAGCTGTTTGCTAGTATAGTTACATCGTAAGCTGCTTTGGAGAGGGTTTACATCAAAATGTGACAAACACACACCCGCTGATCAAAAAGCGGGTGTCTTATAAGAAATAAGTTATAAAGGATACATAATATGAAAAAAAGCTATCAGATTACCGCTGAAGGTAAGAAAGAGTTGGAAAAAGAACTCGAACAGCTCAAAGGACGCCGTGGCGACATTGCTGATAAGATCGCAGAAGCGCGAGACTACGGTGACTTGAGCGAGAATGCTGAGTATGACGCTGCTCGTGAAGAACAAGGTGTCGTAGAGACTCGTATAGCGGATATCGAAGATATTTTGCAAAACGCAGAAATTATTGCAACTGGCAAAAAAGGCATGGTTGGTCTCGGATCAGTCGTTGAGCTCAAGACGGGTAGTAAAACAGCGACATATACCGTTGTTGGCCCAGTTGAGGCCGATCCTTTACAGGGGCGTATTAGTAATGAATCGCCAATCGGCGTGGCTTTGATGGGCAAAAAAGTCGGTGAGACTGTGGTTATCAAGACACCAAAAGGTGAAACTGAGTACGAAGTCGTCAGCGTTTAATTAAAGTCTTTGCTAAATAAAATGACCTCTCGCGTATGCGAAGGTCATTTTATTTACTAGTGGTCAACAAAAATTTAGTCGTCGAAAAATTGACTCATGTCAACTTTTTTAGCAACATCTTTTTGGCGAAGTATTGCAAGTTCTGCTGCTGTATAGTTGCTCTGTTGAATTTTTCTTTGTGTAATTGCATCTTTATGGAGACGGCGTGCGTGTTGAGCTTGAGTTTTGCCGATGTATTTATAAACTCCTCGTAGCGAAGCTTCTTCCGGGTAAAAAATCATTTTATTTGGCTGAGCTGTCACCGGATCTGTATCGAAATCAACTAAGCGCTCATGATATTCTTCGCTCAGGGGCTGCGCAGGGTCTTTATAATACGCGTCATAGCTTAGATCACCCGACCATGACAGGGCTATCCTTGAAAGCTTTTCTGTCGATTTACGCTCATGGTCAAGTTCTTGGCTTGTCTGCCTTGAGTCTACGAGTTGAAAATGCTGTACAAAAGGCTCTTGTGTTGCTTCTGCATTACGTAGCGCCTCTGCTATGTTGTCGCGTATGGCGCGGTCGTTTACGAAATCGAGCATTGCTTCGATAGCGCGCTTAACCTCAATGTTGTAGCCCGTGCGCTCCCACGCCTGAATCGTGAGCATAATACTGTCGAGTGAGGGTGGGTGATGAAACCCTACGTTATCTGGTATGTCGTGACTAATCTGAATTTTCTCTACTATCTCGCGCGGAAGTGTTTCGGCAGCTAGTCGAAACGCATTTGCTTCGATAGCTTCTTTTGAAAAATCTATGGGAGTGTCGAAAGTAAAATATGGTGACTGGGGGTCTGCGTCTTCTGTCATCAAACGAGGTGAAGTGTCTGTAAGATAGCGATATTCTTCCTCTCCGAGTAGCTGTGCGGTCAGGATCTCTTTGGTCGCAGGCAGAGTGGTATGTCGCAAAAGTTCTTGAGGATCGATCTCACTGTTGCGTGCAATTGGATTTGATGTATGTTCGAGTGTATTTCTCATTTTTATATCATCCTTGCTATAATTACATGTTTTGATAATACTCTTAACAGATAACAAACTCAAGCGTAATCGTAAAAAATATATCAAGAGATGGTTAATAGAGATTTTTTTATTACTGCTACACAATATGTAGTGTCATGTGCGGTGGATATACCACTAGAGTATGAAAGAATGTAAAATGTAGAATTAACAACGACTTCTAGCCACTGTATGCGTCGAGGGAAATACTGTATACTAAGTGCAATATGGCAACACTTCAAGACTACAGAGATGAGCGACTACGCAAGCTCGAAGAATTACAAGCATTAGGTGTAAACCCTTATCCCGCAAAAACCAACCGAACGGCGAATGCTCGCGAGGTTGTCGATGAGTTTGATGCGCGTGAAGGTCAGATTGTCACGGTCGCAGGTCGTATCATGGGACTTAGGAAATTTGGCAAGTTAGCCTTCATCGTACTTCGTGACATGAGTGGTCAGGTGCAGCTTTTTTTGCATGCGCCAGACGTAGCAGAACTCGACGCGGCGCAAGGCGTTTTGGGTATCAAGCAGCTCAACTTGCTCGATACAGGTGATTTTATTGAGGCTACAGGCGCGGTTATCAAGACAAAAACCGGCGAAGTGTCGGTAGGAGTCAACACGTTGAGGCTGCTTTCTAAAACCCTACGGCCTATGCCAACTGAACTGACGAATAAAGAAGAGCGATTCCGCCGTCGTTATGTTGATATGAATGTGAATCTCGATGTGCGCGATAGGTTTCTTCGCCGCGCAAAATTCTGGCAAGCAACACGCCAGTTTCTAGAAGGCGAGGGTTTTGTCGAGGTAAATAACACGGTGCTCGAAGCGACGGCGGGTGGGGCGGACGCCAATCCATTTGTAACCCACATGGATGCGCTCGATCAAGACTTTTACCTGCGCATCAGTCACGAACTGCCGCTGAAGCGTCTGTTAGTAGCTGGATTTGAAAAAGTGTTTGATCTTGGCGCACGATTTCGCAATGAAAACTACACCGAGGAGCACTTGCCAGAGCATAACGCTATGGAGTGGTACTGGGCATACGCCGACTGGGAACAGGGGATGGAACTTACGGAACGTATGATCCGCTTTATCTGTGACAAGACGTGGGGTACGCGCGAGTTTACGCTCATGAGTGGAGCTACGGTAAACTTTGGTGCCGACGGTGAGCATTTCCCTCGCATCAGTTTCGTTACTATCCTCAAAGAGCAATATAATCTTGATGTATTTGAGTCCCCGATGGAAGATATCCAAGCGAAACTACGCGAACATAACTTGGAGATAGAGGATGTGGATAATCGTATTCGCGGACTCGACAAGCTTTGGAAAAAATATCGTAAATCCCTCGCAGGTCCTGCATTCCTCGTAGACATACCTGTATTTATGCAGCCCCTCGCAAAAGTCAACCAGCAAGATCCACGGCTCACCGAGCAGTTTAATCTGGTATTTGGCGGGAGCGAAATGTGTAAAGCGTTTAGCGAGCTCAATGATCCGGTTGACCAGCTGAATCGTTTTAAAGAGCAACAGGCTATGCGTGATGCTGGCGACAGCGAAGCGCAGATGCTCGATATCGACTATGTCGAAGCACTTGAGTATGGTATGCCACCAGCCTGTGGCCTTGGCTACAGTGAGCGCGTATTTTGGAGTCTCGAGGGTATTCCTGCGAGGGAAGGTGTGCCGTTTCCGCAGCTGCGAAACGAAGTCGACGAAACGACAAAGGCTATTTACGCTGACTTGGAGCTGTAGGTGGGCGACTGTGAGGTTTGCGCACTCAATATACACAATGACCCTGAGTTAATTCTGTTTGAAAACACTGATTGGGTGATTGTCCTCCGTAGCGATGATCAGCAATATTTGGGTAAGAGCGTGGTGAGTTGCAAGCGTCATACACCGCATGTTGCGGATATGACAGACGAACTGTGGCAAACTTTTGCAGAATGCACCAGATGGTACGAACGTCGTGTCGGTCGCGCATTTGAGCCGGCAAACTACAACTGGCAGTGTCTCATGAATCTTGGCGCAGCCGTAGGTGTGACGCATGTGCATTGGCACGCGACGCCACGATACGATACACCTGTCACATTCAAGGAGACTATCTTCAGGGACCAGCGATGGCCGAAATCAGCTCGACCGATGGAAGATCATCGCGAGGTCGAACTTTCACTCGCGTATGCAATCGCAAAAAAGATTCGCGAGGCGTAAGTGGCAAATTACAAAGGTCACATCGCGGGAGGGTTAGTAGCTGGTGTTGGATATGCACTTGTGATGACAGCTGTGCCTGTAGAGCGTTTGGCGGAATATGCGCAGCTGCTCGAAGACTGGCAAGCTATGGCTGCGGTGTTTGTTGTTGCGATGTTATTTGCGTTGTTTCCCGATGTCGATACTAACTCAAAAGCGCAAGATATTTTCTATTGGCTTGTGTTCATTGTGGACGTACTGTTGATATGGAATGGCTATCTTGCAGCTGCGGCGTTTCTTGGTTTGATTGCTATGTTGCCAATACTCGCACATCATAGAGGCTGGACGCACGCTAAATGGGCTATGTTTGTCGTGCCACTGCCAATTGTGTTGGTGCCGTTACTCTACAGCGATACATTGCTACCTATAGCGGTAGTATATTATGGTGCCGCGGTTACCGGCTATTTTAGCCACTTGCTACTCGACGGTTTGATATGGAAGCGTTTTCGTATCAAAAACTAAGAGAAGATTACTATATAATAGAAGGAGATAAGGAGACGATATGAAACTTGCAGTGATAGTCGGAAGTTTACGCCATGATTCACATAATCTCACACTGGCGCGCGTACTCGTAGAACGTTTGCCTGCGGAAACCGAGACAATATGGGTCGATCTACGGGACGTGCCCTTCATGAACGAAGATCTAGAGTCGAACGTGCCCAGTAGTGTGATGCGGATTGCTGATCAGATATCGCAGAGCGACGGCGTACTGATTGTTTCTCCGGAGTACAATCGCGGCATACCTGCGGTTACAAAAAATATCATCGATTGGCTGAGTCGGGGCAGTACAGGTAATCCGCTCAAGGGTAAGCCTGTCGCTATCGGAGGTATTTCTACCGGACCGATCAAGACGTTGGTCATGCAGTCACAGTTGCGACCCGTGCTCGCCCATGTCGGGGCAGTTGTACTCACTTCACCGGCCCTGGCTCTGACTGTAAGTGAAGATAATATGACAGCCGAGGGTGTGGCGAGCGAAAAAACTACGCTTCACCTTGCTGAGTTTACGCGGGCGTTTCTCGCGCATGTTCGCCTCTATTCGGAAGCGCAGCGATGAAGCTGATATATCTTTTTCTAGCCACTCTGGTTGCGAGCGTATTGTTAACACCTAGCGCGGCGCATGCCGCAGTGAATGATTTCGAAATTACCCGCTATGACATGAAGCTCGAGCTTGCTCGTGATGAAGAAAATCGCTCAACACTCCGTACGTCCGAGACCATCACGGCTAATTTTCCTGCGAAAGACCAAAATCGCGGCATAGAGCGTGCGATACCAAAAGAATACGACGGCCATGGGGTGAGCCTCAATATTGAATCGGTGACCGACGAGACGGGTGCGTCTTTGGAGTATTCGACGAACGATGACGACAACGGTAACAAGATAGTGCGAATTGGCGATGAAGATACGTATGTTCATGGTGAGCAGACGTATGTGTTGACGTATACGCAGCGTGACGTCACCAAAGAAACGGATGAGCTCGCCGAGTTCTACTGGGATCTCAACGGTACTGGCTGGAAGGTGTCGATTCGAGAATTTAACGCCGAGATAAAGGTGTCCGATGAACTAATGGGCGCGTACCGACAATCTGCTTGTTATCAGGGCGGTGCAGGCGCAGACGATCGCTGTGAACTAAGAGCGGGCGAACCTGGAAGTTATAGTGTGTCGGCGGGTGGTTTGCTCGCTGGTGAAAACGTCACGGTTGCACTCGGATTTACTAGTGGTACATTCGCCCCGTACGAACAGTCGCTCGCAGAACGACTCGCAATCATTTGGAGTATTGGTCTTGTCGTAACTGGCGTGGTGGGTTTAGGGTTGATGATATACGCCTCGGTACGTTGGTCGTCGTGGAAAAACCGCAAACGAGAAATTGGTACGGTTGTTCCTGAATATATTCCGCCAAGCTCGGCGAGTGTGACGACAAGTGCAGAAGTGCTAGATGCACCACGTACTACTCTGTCGGCCCAGCTGATCGACTTGGCGGTGAGACATTACCTCAAAATTTACGAGACAAAAGAAAAATCAGCATGGATGCCTGCCGAATATACGCTCGAGATAGTCAAAGATATCACGTCGCTGCGGCCAGAAGAGCAAGAGTTGCTGCGAGATTTATTTGAGAACGAAGTGAATGTAGGGCAAAAGCTCGAAATGAAAAAACTGCGCAATAACACGTCACTGTATACCCGTATGCAGGACAACCCAGAAAAACTGCGCAAACTGGTGCGAGGGGAATACGGCTTGCGGAAGCAGAAGCCAGAGCAAACTAAATGGTTTACGAAGCTATTTTGGTGGATGTTTGCATTCTCACTGCTCACACTATCGCCGGTACTATTGTTGTTTGCAGTAAGTGTCTACGCACTCGGACGTACATTGTGGCCGCTGACCGACGAAGGACTAATGCTCCGCCGATATCTAGAAGGGCTGAAGCTGTATATTGGCGTAGCTGAACAAGAGCGCTTAAAAATGCTTCAAGCACCAGAAACAGCCGAAAAGGTCGGCGGTGCGTCAGAAGAATCACCAGAAAAGCTCGTGAAGCTGTACGAGAAAGTACTTCCATATGCCATACTTTTTGGTCAAGAAAAAGAGTGGGGTGCACAGCTAGGTCGGTATTATGAATCGCTCCAGCAGCAGCCTGACTGGTATGCAGGCAATTCAAACGTCGCGTTTACTGCGGTAGCGATGTCATCGGCACTCAGTAGTTTTAATACAGCTACTTCATATACTTCGGCAAGCAGTTCGTCTGGTGGCGGATCTGGTGGCGGGGGATCGTCTGGTGGAGGCGGCGGCGGTGGTGGAGGCGGCGGCTGGTAGTTACGGCTCCAGGCGCCACTAAATAGATTTTAAAAAACTGCACGGATTTAATCGTGCAGTTTTTGAAGTAAGTATTTGACTTTTTATAGTACCTTGTATAACATAGAACTATGACACAGAAATATTCACGACATAATGACAAGAAAGGATATGGCGTATGAACGAGAGTGAACGCTACGCGGAGCAGCTTGCTACTCAGCTACGCAAAGGGTTTTTGGCGTACTGCGTACTAAAAGTATGTTCGCACGAGCCGAAGTATACGAGCGATATCATCAAGCGTCTCAGCGATGCAGAGCTAGTGGTAGTAGAGGGTACCATTTATCCGCTGCTGAGCCGCCTGCAAAAAGATGGATTATTGGCACATGAATGGCAGGAGAGCGAGCAAGGCCCACCGCGTAAATACTATAAGGTGACCCAGTTTGGCCTAGATGTGATGAACAATGTAACAGATAAAATAGCAGCGCTTAACAAGACGCTTAAGAAGTTATAGGAGAATAGATCATGAAAGAAATTACACGAATTCACCTCGCGGCAACACCATATAACATAGAGCTTGGTGCAAAAAAAGAACTCGAGACGTACGTGTCAGGAATCGAAAAGGCCTTATCTGCAGACGAAGATACATTGCGCGAAATCGAAGCACGCATGATGGAGCTGCTGAGTGAGCGCGGTGTGTCTGGCGAAAAAGTTATCACTTCAGCTGATATAGCTGCTCTCAGAGACAGGCTTGGCGCACCAGGTGAATTTACCGATGAACCCGGGCAGACTTTTGTGGGGTCAAATAAAAAACGTTTACTTCGTGACGAGCAGAATGGCATGGTTGGTGGTGTGCTGGCGGGACTAGCTGCGTATAGCAATGTTGACGTGGTATGGTACAGAATTGCGTTTGTTGTCTTGGCATTTGCGTCGCTAGGTACGATGCTGCTTGTCTATGTATTGTTTTGGATTGCAATACCAGCAGCGCGTACGGCTGCCGAACGTTTACAGATGCGTGGCAAAAATACATCACTTGAAAATATTCAGGCTGAAAGTAGCTACGATATAGAAAAGACCCCTGTCCACAAAAAGCCACTTGTCGTGTTACTCCGTATCGTCGGTGTAATAGGGCTTCTCGGTGTGCTATTTGGCGCGCTGGCAACAGTAGTAATTGCACTTGTTGCAGGTATTCCTACGTTTAGTGCAGATAACTGGATGTCAAGCGATGCACTTATGGCTGCACTCATAGTCGGCGCAGTAAGCGGAGTGCTACTTTCTGTACTTGCGGCGGTACTAGTCTACATGGTCGCTGCATGGAAAGCCTCGAAGACACTTATTGTCGTGAGTGCGTGTACTATCGCTGCTGGAATATTGAGCTTTACCGGTAGTCTGGGGCTGCTCGCGTATGGAGCTAATCAATCAGAGCAGAAAGTTGCTGAGCACACAGTCATACGACGCGAGAGTCTCCCTGAGCTAGAAGGGTCCGATAAGCTACGTATAGATAATACTAATAGTATAGTCCGCTACAATGTTTCTGAGGGTGCACCGTATGCAGAGGTGCAGACGCTCCATTTGGACAAGACAGTTAAACTTCCCTTAGAAGTAGCAAAAAGCGGTCGCACTACTACAATTAAAATTGGTGAGCTGCCGGCACATTCGTGTAGTTCGTGGCTCGATGATTGCGCACCAAGCCAGAGTACAGTCACTATTTACGGCCCACAGCTTTCAGCGCTTGATGTCGGCGACGCAGATGTGACCTATGAGGCGGATAATACACGGGTGCCGTTTGCAATAGTTGCCAACAAAGGCGCGGAGATTGCTCTTAGTGGACGTTTTGAGTCTGTAGACATGTCACTCAGCGGCTCATCTGTATATGCTGCGGCTGCAGCAATCAGTAGCGCGGTAGTTTCAGTGGATGATGATTCAAATGTTTCGCTCGGCGTGATGAAAAGCCTGGCGCTTAAGGCACCGAATGCGTGTGGAGCTGAAAGTAGGAGTGATATTGAATACGAACAAGCAACCGTTTTGACACTCAATGGTGATACTGTGGCTGGTAGAGCCGACCAAGAACTACCTTGCGTTGCACTTGAGACAACCGACGATTACTAGTGTGCGTGATATACTAATACGAGAAAAATACGAGAGGGGCATGTAGAGATATGGAGTGGTGGCACGCGGTGCTGTTGGGTGTGATAGAGGGAGTGACCGAGTTTTTGCCGGTCTCAAGTACCGGACATCTTACGATTGCAGAAAAACTGCTCGGGTATCAGATCGATGATCCGAGTGTCACAGCCTTCACTGCTATCATCCAGGTTGGCGCTGTGCTTGCGACGGTGATATATCTTCGTAAAGATATCTGGCGCGTAGGAACGGCGTGGCTGAGAGGCCTTGCGGATGATAAAAAACGCAAGCGTGACTATAAATTTGGCTGGGCGGTGCTGATAGGATCGATACCAATTGGTGTCATAGGGCTTCTTTTCAAGGATGAGATCGAAGGAGTGCTACGGAGCCTATGGTTTGTAGCAGGTGCATTGATCGCGTGGAGTGCGGTGATGTGGCTTGCGGATCGCGCTGCGAAGCAAAATCGTGGCGAACAAGATACCACTTGGAAAGACACGCTCATCATTGGTCTGGCGCAATGTCTAGCGCTCGTACCAGGCGTGTCGCGATCTGGTGCTACTATGTCGGCAGGATTGCTACGTGGGTTCGACCGTGTCACTGTCACAAGACTCTCGTTCTTTTTGAGCATACCTGCGCTTGTTGCTGCGGCAATCTTGCAAACTGTCACGCAATTTGACGAGATTAGTAACGGTGTTGGATGGGGGCCGACGATCTTGGCTACCATAGTGACGTTTTTTGTGGCCTATGCGGCGGTAGACTGGCTGCTGAAGTTTATAGCTAAGCACGACTACTCTGTGTTCATATGGTACCGCGTCGTGCTTGGAGTCACCTTGATGGTATTGCTTGCGACAGATATAATAGAACCAGTATAAAAGGAGGCGCATGATAGAAGTAAAAAGTCTGACAAAGACCTATGGGAAAAAGCAGCACATATTTACTGCGCTCGACGACGTGAGCTTCACGATACCAGATGGCGCAAGTGTTGCGATTTTGGGTAAATCGGGTAGTGGCAAGTCGACATTGATGCATGCGATGAGTGGACTAGACCGCCCGCAAGTTGGCGAAGTCATCATCAATGGCGAAGATATATTGAAGCTCAAGACAAAGGAGGTTGATAAGTTTCGCGCCACAAAGATGAGCTTTATTTTCCAATCTTTTTTCGTGCAGGCAAATGAAACATGCTTCGACAATGTCAGCTTACCGCTTGAAATCGCAGGTGTTTCGCACGCGGAGCGTAAGAAAAAAGTCACTGCCGCTTTAGAGGCGGTAGAACTCGGCGACAAGATTAAATCAAAGGCCAAAAATCTCTCCGGCGGACAAAAACAACGACTCGCCGTAGCTCGCGCGATTGTTAACGAGCCAGAGGTGTTATTTGCCGACGAACCTACAGGGAATCTCGACAGCACGACGGGCGACGTGATAGAAGATTTGCTGTTCGGGTATGCAAAACGCAACGGTATGACGCTTATCATAGTCACTCACGATGCAGACTTGGCGGCAAAGTGTGACATCGAGGTTCGTATCAAAGACGGCAAAATAGAATCAATTTCTGAGCCACGAAAAAAAGTCGTCAAGAAGCCAATGCAAAGGAGGGTTCAATAATGCGTGTACGAGATATTACGCGACGAGCAGGCCGTAGTCTAAAAAATGCAAAGGCACGTACACTGCTGACGAGTCTTGCTATTGGCGTAGGTGCGTTCACGATTATGTTGAGCCTTGCTGCCGGCACTGGCGGGCGAGAGTACGCCAGCGATATCGTAAGTAGCAACACCAATGTGCGCGAACTGTACGTACAGCCAAAGCAAGACAATCAAACTGGTGGATCTTCGGGGCCGAGAGAATATGACGATACGCCGACAGTCTCATTCGGCGGAGGTTTTAACTTCAAACTACTCAAGCAAGCTGATATCGATACATTTGAAAGTCTTGAAAATGTCACGTCCGTCACTCCTGTGTATAATGTGACGCCAAAATATGTGACGCGTGAAGGCGAGAAGAAATACCAGACGAGCATGGAAGCGTTTCTCGGCACGCTTCAGCAGGAGTACCTCGCCGGTAATGGTGATGATGTAACCGGTAGCAAAGTGATATTACCAGACAGCTACCGTAAAGCACTGGGATTCGATAGTCCAGCTGCCGCTATCGGTGCGACCGTAGATGTCGTTATATCTGCGTCGGTGACTACCCCGGGCGCTGAAGATCGAACCTTTAGTTTAGAGGTTGCGGGTGTTACGGCAAAATCAGACCTTGCTGCGCTCAGTGGTCAGAGTAGTCTTCAGGCATCTAACGAAGTTGTCAAAGAAATGTACCAGTATGCTCAGCAAGGTACGCCTATAGAAAATGCGTACATGGCCGCAACTGTACTTGCTAGTAGTGAAGATGCGGTAGAAGAACTCAAAAAGTCTATTAATGATAAAGGCTATGATGCACAGACCGCAGAAGACCTAATGGGATTCATCTTCCAGTTTATCAATGTCTTGCAAGGGGTTTTGATTGGCTTTGGTGCGTTGGCGGTGCTGACATCGATATTTGGCATCATCAATACACAATACATCAGCGTGCTCGAGCGAACGCAACAGATTGGGCTCATGAAAGCACTTGGTATGCGTCGTCGCGATGTTGGACGATTGTTTAAGATAGAAGCTGCATGGATTGGCTTCCTCGGTGGTGCGATAGGGTCTGGTCTGGCATTTGCAGTCGGTACCGCAGCAAACCCTTGGATTCGTGACATACTGACACTCGGAGAAAAGACTAACCTCCTGATATTTGAACCGTGGACTTTTGCGGCAGTCATAATTGGACTGATGATTGTATCGGTTGGCGCGGGTATCTTGCCAGCACGAAAAGCGGCAAAGCTTGATCCTATTGAAGCACTGCGAACTGAGTAGCTCCCACTAAGAGTTGCAGTTGTTGACGACTTCGATATTGATATAGCGTTCATTTGCACTATCGATAGGCCTGTCTTCTGGATAGGCGAGGGGCTCTTCGATCGAGATGCGGTCTTCTGATACGCCTCGGTCGACGAGCTCCTGCTGTATTTTTGTGGCCCTGTTTTGGGTAACTTGTGTGCGCTGCTCAACCGTATCTGCTTTGGCGATGAGGTAGCCTTGCACGATAAAGCTGTAGTCTTTCGTAGACGACTTGTCGTAGAAGTTTGCGATGCGATCGAGTAGCCTTTTGCCGTTTTCTTGGCCGGCATATTCAGTGGTGGTGTCGTTGGCGAAAATCATAGTCGCTGCTCTAAACTTTCTCGCGTATAGGCTTTTTGAATCAATGAAGGCAAGATCGTCGCGAGATAGGCAGAACTCATCATCGTCTGCCGCGGCGACGCTTTCTTCTCCATCTTTGGCGGGCACCGCACCAAGTTTGTCACCGGAGGCGAAGGCGGTGATACGTCCACTTGATATGGCAATGCGTGCGTAGCGTGGAGATTGTTCATCTGTAAATGTGTAGAGCGAATAATACGTGTCGCCGTCTTGCGTGAAGTTTGAGAGGCGATAGTTGCGTTGTGCTGCGGCGCTATAAAACACATCAGTGCTCTCGGGTGTGCCGTTTGCTTTAAAATCTGCCTCTTGCTGGTTTACTGCTGCTTGTATGGTGCTATCTGCAATGCGCTGTGCCTGGGCTTCTGCGGTGAAAAACAAAAAATATGCACCGGCGCCAGCAGCTGCTAGTACTACGAGAAAAATAAGTGAGATGATGAGTGGTTTTTTCATATATTTATAGTATAGCGCACACCGCTTGCAGTTATAAAATCCCACCACTGCTGATATACTGAGAATATGTTAGATATCCGCTTTATACGAGAAAACCCCGAGCAAGTCCAAGAAAATGCTGAACGAAAAGGCTATAAGGATATTTCTGTCGCAACACTCCTGAAGCTCGACGACGCTCGCCGCACATTGCAACAGCGTGCCGATGAACTGCGCGAGAAGCGAAATCTCAATGCGGCCAAGATGAAAGGCGGTAGGCCGGAGCAATCTCAGATCGATGAAGGTAAGCAGATCAAAGCTGAGTTAGCTGAAATCGAACCCCAATTGACCGCGGCCGAGCAAGAGTTTGGCGCGCTGCTGAAAAAAATACCAAATATGGCACTTGCGGATGTGCCGGTTGGTGCGAGCGAAGATGAAAATGTCATCGCAAAAACAATCGGCTCTCCCGCTGAGTTTGGTTTCACGCCAAAAAATCACGCCCAAATAGCTGAAGCAAAAGGCTGGCTCGATAAAGAGCGGGCAGCAAAAGTTGCAGGTTCGCGATTTGCGTACCTTAAGGGTGATTTGGTGAAATTGCAATTTGCTATCATACAATTTGTTACCGATACGCTGAGCGACAAAGATTTCATAGATGAGATTATTCGGGATAACAACTTTTCGATTAGCAATAAACCGTTTGTACCGGTGCTGCCCCCGCTCATGATCCGCACGGATCTTTATGACGCGATGGATAGGCTAGAGCCGCGCGACGATCGCTACAAGATTGAAGATGAAGACCTGTGGCTGCAGGGAAGTGCTGAGCATGTGCTTGGCAGTATGCATGCCGACGAAGTGCTAGACGAGGCAACGCTTCCGATTCGTTACGTAGGGTATGCGACGAGTTTTCGCCGAGAAGCGGGAACATACGGCAAAGATATGGAAGGCATGTTCAGAATGCATCAGTTTGATAAGCTCGAGATGGAAAGTCTCGGCGTGGCGGATGCCGGCTTAGAGGAACATCTTTTTATGGTGGCGATTCAGGAGAAACTGATGTCACTTCTCGGTATTCCATACCAGGTGCTGCTTAAGTGCACGGCAGATATCGGTAAGCCAAATGCGCGTGGCGTAGATATAGAAGCATGGTTGCCGGGGCAGAATAAATACCGCGAAACGCACACGGCCGACTACATGACAGATTACCAGGCTCGTCGTTTGAAGACTCGCGTACGTCGAGAAAATGGTGAACTCGAACTTATCCATACGAACGACGCGACGGCCCTACCGCTGAGTCGTGGGCCTATCGCTATCATCGAAAACTTCCAGACAGTTGATGGTGACGTACTAGTGCCAGAAGTGCTCAGGCCGTATCTTAGCGGCAAAGAGATAATTTAGATTTCGCTTTCGTCTTTTTAGATTCATCAGTAGAATCACGCAATTCTATAGCGAATATGACAAGCAGACAAAATACGGAGACCGAGGGACAACCCTCGAAAATCATATTTTCTCCGAGAGTCATATTCGGCCGTACTAGAGAAGCCAGTGCACGACGGCGCCAATCGCCAAGAACAGTAAGCCGAAGCACACGCTGTCGAAGACGTCCGCACGAAGCTCCGACAGAGGGTCCTTTTCGTTGACAGCCCATGTTCTTCTGTGGCTGAACGCCCAGAACACCAGTCCGAGACCGATTGCCTGCGGAAGTGTTAGCACGGGTAGGCTAGTGAAGACGCTCGGAACAAACCAGTTCCAGGTAGTCATGAGCACAAAGCCTGACCAGGTCATGAGCGGGACGAGCAAGATGGTGGAGATAACAATTGTACGGGTGGCATCACTCGATGCCGTGCGTTCGTTACTCACTGCAGCCTTCTCTCGTTCGAGTTGTCTTGTCTGCTTGCCGATGATCGTACAGTGAACTCACGTTTCATGAGTCACAATTATGATCAAAACTATTATAATATAAAATACAGTTTGGGTCAATAATAAATAGTCAGTACGCATGAAAACTGTTATACTAATAACACAAGCACCTAACAAGAGGAGGGATATGATCTCACCAATTGCAATAACTGGCATCAAGTACGACGTGGACGATAAGACCAAGAAGTATGTAGAACAGAAGATAGGTAAACTCGATAGGTTTCTGCCGCGACATGCGCGCAAAAGTGCCAAGGCAGAGGTAAAACTCATACAGGTCGACCAGAAAAACGGCAATAAGTACGAAGCCGATGTAGTGCTGCATCTACCAGAAAAAACGCTCACCGCCAAAGATTCGACAGTAAATGTCTTGGCTGCCGTGGATATAGTAGAAGCCAAGCTACACGCGCAGTTAGCTAAATACAAAGAACAACACACAGAAGACCGTGGAGTCCTCAGTAAGTTTAAACGTAGCTTTGCGCGCGAATCCCAGTAGTATTTTGGTGTGAGACACCACTTTACTCTTTAATTTTTCACCACTTGCTCGTATAATAAATAGGAGTTAAATGCTGGAATTTTCTGGAAGTGAGGGATTGCTTAAATGGTAAGTAGACAAAAAGTATTGACGAAAGTGTTCGGAGACCCGCAGAAGCGGGCTGTTAAAGTGCTCGAAAAAAGAGCAAAAGTTATCGGAGAATTAGCGCCGAAATATAAAAAGCTCAAAGACGCGGAGCTAACGAAGCAAACGGATGTGCTTAAAAAGAGACTGTCTGCTAAGAAGAAGGCAACACTCGATGATATCTTGCCAGATGCATTTGCATTGGTACGTGAAGCTAGTGAACGAGTGCTCGGTATGCGTCACTTCGATGTACAGCTTATCGGTGGTATTGTACTGCACGACGGCAACGTGGCGGAGATGAAGACAGGTGAAGGTAAGACACTCGTAGCAACGCTACCTGTCTATCTTAATGCGCTTGAAGAAAAAGGTGTCCATGTTGTCACAGTCAACGACTATTTGGCTCAGCGCGACGCGAGCTGGATGGGCGAGCTGTATCACTTTTTGGGTCTCAGTACTGGTGTTATCGTCAACGATGCATCGTTTATCTATGATCCAGAATACGACAACGAAGCACACGAAGATGTGAAGCTGCGAAAACTTCGCCCGGTAAGTCGTAAAGAGGCATATGCCGCTGACATTACCTACGGTACAAACAATGAGTTCGGGTTTGATTACCTGCGTGACAATATGGTGAACGACGAAGACTTACTGCGTCAGCGCGAACTTAACTTCGCGATCGTGGACGAAGTAGACTCTATTCTTATCGATGAGGCTCGTACGCCTCTTATTATCTCTGCACCTGCGGCTGAAAACCCAGAGAGCTACCTCACATTCTCGAAGATTGCTGCCAAACTTGTTCCAGACGATTATATCCTCGATGAAAAGCGTAAAAGTGTTGCACTGAGCGACCAAGGCGTTGAAAAAGTGCAAAAAATGCTTGGTGTTAAAAACTTTTACCTTCCTGATAACGTGCGATCGGTGTATCACATGGATCAGGCGCTTCGTGCCCAGGCGCTGTTTAAGCGCGACAAAGATTATGTTGTCACCAGTGACGGCGAAGTGATCATCGTCGACGAGCATACTGGTCGTTTGATGCATGGCCGCCGTTATAGTGAAGGTCTTCACCAAGCGATCGAAGCCAAAGAGGCAGTTGCTGTGCAGACGGAAAGCATGACACTTGCTACTATTTCGTTCCAAAACTTCTTCCGCCTATATGGCAAGCTCAGCGGTATGACGGGTACGGCGTTTACCGAGCTCGAAGAATTCCATCAGATTTATAGTCTCGATGTGGTACAGATACCATCCAATAGGCAGATTGCACGTATCGATAAACAAGACCTGATCTACAAGACAGAAAAAGCGAAACTCAAAGCTGTCGCAGATGCTATCCAGGAATACCACAAGCAAGGTCGTCCAGTATTGGTTGGCTCTGGTTCTATCGTCAAAAACGAGCTGATTGCAGGCTGGCTAGATAAAGAGGGCGTCAAATACGAACTTTTGAACGCCAAAAATAACGAACGCGAAGCGGCCATCGTTGAAAAAGCTGGCCAAAAAGGTGCTATTACATTAGCTACTAACATCGCCGGTCGCGGTACGGACATCAAGCTTGGTGAAGGGGTCAAAGAACTTGGTGGTCTCGTAGTGATAGGGTCTGAGCGTCATGAGTCGCGACGCATCGACAACCAGCTTCGTGGGCGAGGGGGGCGTCAGGGTGACCCAGGTGAAACACAATTCTACGTGTCTACAGAAGATGATCTGATGCGCATATTCCAAGGCGAGCGAATCGCCGGTATTATGGACCGACTTGGTGTGGATGACGATATGCCTATCCAGAATAAGACTGTCTCGAAAACACTCGAAGCAGCGCAGAAGCGTGTTGAAGGTTACAACTTCGATACACGTAAAAACGTCGTTCAATACGACAATGTCATCAATCGTCACCGAAAAGTTGTCTACACTATTCGCCGTAAGATACTCAAGGGCGATGACATAAAGAGTGAAATCGAACGTCTTGTTGCTGAAGCTGTACGCAGTCTTACTGTCGTGCCTGCAAAAAACAACAAGAAGTTTGCCGAAGAGTTTGAAGTAGTATTTCCGATCGACGAAAAGAAGATCAAAGAAATTGGAGCTGAGAAGCGTGATAAGCGCCGCTACGAGCTCGCCAAAGAGGCAGTCGACGCGTTTTATGCTGGTCGTGAAAAAGACCTGACAGCTGAAGTGTTGCGAAAAGTTGAACGCCAGGTCTACATGGAAGTGCTTGACCAACTTTGGATGCAGCACCTTGAAAACATGCAGCACCTGCGCGAAGGTATTCACTGGCGCGGTGTCGGGCAACGCGATCCGCTAGTAGAGTACCGTGTAGAATCCCAGAAGTTGTTTGAAGGCTTGCAGGCTACGCTGCGCGATGAAGTGTTGAAAGTATTGACACACGTGCGCCCAAGTGATGTGACAGCACAAGCCGATGAAGAGTACGATACCGAGCTCACAAAACTTGCCGAGGGCTCTGTGGAGCAGGGTGTTAATGAAGTTGCTGGTGGCGTAAATCGCGCGGGTGACGAAGACTTTGATACGAGTATCAAAAGGGCGAAAACTGAAAGTGACGAAAATCGCACTAAAAACCAAGCCCGCAAGAAGAAAAAAGCCCAGCGCCAAAATCGTAAAAAGAACCGTAAGTAAGAGCGAGGATAGATGAAACATACAGTCGAAGAGATCCGTCTAAAAAACGGAGCACGCGGACTACTAATAGACGTGCCCGGCGCGACAGTGATGAGCTTTGAGTTTCAATTCCGCGCTGGTAATAGGTACGTCAAGCACAAGGATATTTACGAGACGGCACACCTCATGGAGCATATGGCTTTTGGTGCAAATGCCCAGTTTAAGACCGAGCATGAGTTTGAGTCGGAGTTCACTAAGAATGGTGCGTATCACAACGCCTTTACTAGTGATCTTTCGATGGTCTATATGGCCGACTGCGCTGATTTTGAATGGGAGCGTATACTCAAGCTACAAGAAGTATCGATTTGCCAGCCGAAGTTTAACGAAGATGAACTCACGGCCGAAAAAGGTAACGTGCGAAGTGAACTTACGGGCTACCTCAACAATCATATTCGCTTGCTTTGGCCAAAAGCGCAGCAACTGCTTGGCGAAGATGTTCTGACGTTTAGTCAACGTATTAAAACAATCCCGCACGTGACGCTGCGCGATGTGCGCGAGCATCATCGCCGTACGCATACGAGTGATAACATGCGTTTTGTTATCGCCGGCAAGCTACATGGCCGCAAGACCGAAATTCGCAGGCAATTAGAAGCGTGGAATCTGCCAAAAGGCGAGCACTTTGCCGTACCGCACGACGAACTGCATACAGCAAACCCTAGCTTGATACGCCGCAAAGAAGCTTCTAATATTACGTTTGGTTGGTCCAATATCGTGCCGCGCGTACTCAGCGATACCGAGCTTGATGCGATGGCATGCCTCAATCATCTTCTGACGGGAACAATGCATTCACGCATCTTTGGCACGGCTCGAAAAAAAGGTGTATCGTACAATATCTTTAGCGACACGGCAGCGAGTTTTTATGAAAGTAGCTGGGATTTCGGTGGTCAGGTGAATCAAGAATCTGCCAAGGAATTATTTGAAATCATTTACGACCAGATGCGCCAAGTGCTTGATGGTAAGGTCACACAAGAAGAGATAGATGCTGCAAAATCATATGCGCTCGGGAGACATCAGATGGGTGCGCAGACAGTTTCGCAAATTAGTAATTTTTACACTGCACGATATTTTGGAGACGGCGTAGTCAAAGATTATGAAAAAGTACCAGACTCTATCACGAATACATCACGTGAGTGTATGATCGAAACAGCTCGAGAATTCATCAATGCAGATACTTGGGTGCTGGCAGCAGTCGGTAGCGGAGAGAAATCTGAGATCAATGAACTTAACGACAAGCTCGCAAGATTGTACACTTAACGAATAAAGAGTAAGGCCACAATGTCACTCAAACACACCGTAGAAGAGATAAAGCTTAGTAATGGTACGCAGGGTATTGTGGTGAATATTCCCGGCGTCCATACGGTATATATGACCTTCTCGTTTCGTGCGGGTGCGCAGTATGTGACGCAAGATCTCTGCCAAGTGCCGCATCTTATTGAGCACCTCGCATTTACAAATCCTGGTGCACTCGAGGGTCAAGAGGCGTTTAGCAGAGAGTTTACCAAAAATTCTGCCAGTGAAGATGCCTCGACAGACGAAGTGCATATTACCTACGAAGCGATTTGTTCGCTGTCTGAATATGAACGTATAGTAGGTCTGATGGGTGACGTAATTGCACGGCCGACATTTACTGAAAAATCGTTCTCTGTCGAAAAATCTACGATACTTGAAGAACTCAACAGTAGGCTCAATAATGACAATAGGATTTATTGGCAAATGGCTAACAGGATGTCGGGTGGCAGCGGTTACACCGATCAAGAAAAGATTGACTCGCTCGATACAACGACTGTCGCCGATGTTCGAGAATTTTATGCAACATCCCACGTATCTGATAATCTTCGATTTGTGATAGCAGGGGATATCGATGCGCGCACTGTATCTACGCAGCTCAAAACATGGCCTTTAGCCAGAGGTGAACGTCCTTCGATAAGACAGGATACTTTTCGCACATTGCCGAATCCTGTAGTGTTGCAGCGCCCCGAATATGGCAGTTTAGACTTTTCTCTGTCGTTGTTGACACCTGGGCTACTCGATCACGAAGAAGATGTGGCGTGGGCATTTGTGCACCACCTACTTTTTCAGACGTACCATTCGCGAATATTCGGCAAGCTGCGAAGCAAGGGTGTGTGTTACGATATTGGCTCAAGCTATATGAATATCATGAATAATTATCGTGAGCTTGAAGTGTACGGTAGTGCATCGTCGGAAAACATAGAAGAGACGATGGCGGTCGTGGTGCAGGAATTTCGCAAATTGGCGACCGGGTCTATTTCTCTTGAAGATATTGAAGACGTCAGGGCGTATATCGCCGGCTTTCAGGAACGGCGTTTTGAAGCGCCGGGAGACGTTGCGGCATACTACGAAAATCAATACCTTCTCAGTGGCTCATACGTGAAAGACCAGGTAATTCTCGATATCATCAAAACGATTAGTGCCGAGACAATAGTGCGCTATGTCCGCAAGTGGCTCGCTGATAGTGCGATGCGGTTTGGTGTGACAGGAAATGTCGATGAAGCGCAGGCTAAAAAGCTGCAAGTAATAGCAAATCAACTGAAAGATGAGGTGTAGCTGATGAAAGTTGCGGTCGTTGGATATGGTGCCGAGGGCGCTCAGAACTATCTTTATTGGTCAGCGCGTGGCGACGATGTAACTATCGTTGACGAGCAGACTACGCCAGGGCGAGAGCTGCCTGTGGGCGCGAAGACAATCCTCGGTGCACATGCACTCGGTAGGCTTGATGAGTTTGACTTGGTGGTGCGAACAGCTGGCTTAGCGCCAACCAAGCTTCGCACCAGCACGAAAGTATGGTCGGCGACAAATGAGTTTTTTTTGCAGTGTCCTGCGCCAATCATCGGGGTAACAGGTAGTAAGGGCAAAGGCACTACCTGCAGTCTCATTACGAGTATCCTGCGAGCAGCAGGCTACACAGTGCATCTTGTGGGTAATATTGGTACGCCTGCTCTCGAGGTATTAGGCAGTATTGAAGCGGACCATGTGGTGGTGTATGAGCTCAGTAGTTTCCAGCTTTGGGATATCGAGCGCTCGCCGCATCATTCCGCGGTGCTGCATATCGAAGCAGACCATCTCGACGTGCATACGGACTTTGCAGAATATCTTGAAGCCAAGGCAAACATTGTGAAGTTCCAGACACGTAGCGATACCTGCGTATATCATCCCCGCAACGAGTGGAGTCGGGCGATTGCCAAAAATATGCCAGAGTTTGCAACCCGAGCAGCAAAATATGCAAGTGAAGATAACGGAAGTGACGACGTAGAAACGGTGTGTGTTCGTGACGGCGTATTTTGGACGACGAACGGCCGCGAAATCTGTGCAACAAATATCCTAAAACTGCCCGGTGCGTTTAATATAGAAAACGCCTGCGCCGCTATGAGCATCTGTCTCAATTACGAGGTTTCTAACGAAGCGTTCGCTCAGGGTCTCGGTTCATTTGCCGGGTTGCCGCATCGGCTTAAATTCGTCGCAGAAAAATTAGACGTCAAATATTACGATGACAGTATTGCTACGACACCGGGCAGTGCAAGTGCAGCTGCGTACGCCTTCTCGCAGCCGAAAATTATGATCCTCGGTGGCTCCTCAAAAGGTGCTGATTTTACGGAGCTTGCGCATGCACTACAAGATGTACAGATTCGAAAACTTTTCTTGATAGGTGCCGAAGCCGATACTATTGCGGCAACATTCGCACAAGAGGGGCTGACTAACTATGAAATTGTTTCAGGAAGTATGTCAGACGTAGTGAGTCGCGCGCGTGATGCCGCGGAACCTGGCGATATAGTAGTGCTGAGTCCTGCGTGTGCAAGCTTTGGCATGTTTCGAGATTACAAAGACCGCGGCGATCAGTTTATCGCTGCTGTCACGGCGCTATAGCTGGTATACTAGTAGGTATATATGGAGCGTAAAACGAAGACAACTCAGAAAACCGAAGCGCATGCTGCCGTACGCCAGGCGCACCGTTCGAGCGACTTCGTAGTACTTGGCGCAGGTATATTTGCTTCGCTGGCTATCATGGCGGGAGTATTTTTTACGGGCGCCGCCTCGGTGCTGTATGGAGAAGAAATAGTAGATGAGTATGCTACGACAGACCCGGCAGCTGATTTTATCGGCAATGTTATTGGGTTTGGGATTGTGGCGGTATTACTGCTAGCAGTCATCCTAGCACTTGTGCGAATGATGCGCCAACAAATGCTCGGTAATGCGCTGCAGGTTGAATATAGCGACTATGCGTGGTTGCGCGAGTGGAGTAACACGGTCGCAAGCGACTTGCAGATGCCGCGAGTTGAGATCATGGTGACGCAAGACCCAGTCATCAATGCGTATGCATTTGGCTTTGCTTCGCCATACACTATCGTACTGCACTCGGGCGCTATTCGCTGGCTCACGCACGACCAGCTCAAAGCAGTAGTGGTGCACGAGATGGCTCACGTCAAATATCATCATACGAAAATCAGTACATACCTCGGTATGTTGCGTCTTGTGCCGGTTGTCGGTGCGGTAAATGGTTGGTTGCTCGACTTTTGGAGTCGTCGTGCGGAGTATACGGCAGATCGTCTCGCACTATGTTACTTGCGTAACAACGAACAGGTGAAATCTTCGCTTATCGGTGTACATGTAGGCCCAGATGTTGCCCGCTCATTCAATGAGGTTGCGCGTCAGTGGCAAGTGTACATGACGAGCAATTATTTCAATAGATTCACCCAAACATTCAGTAGCCATCCATTCTTAGTCAGAAGATTGGCACGTCTTGATAGTTCTGCTGCGCAGCTACTGGCTGGAGGCGATGCGAGCTCGGTACCACCTGAAGCTAGCAGTAAAGCTGCAGAGAAGTAGCCATGCAGCCGCTCCAAAAACGTCTAGACACACTTGAAGAGCAGTTCACTCAGGCATACGAAAAGCTTGATATCACGTCGCAGCAGGCCCGTCGTGATGCGCTGGAGGTAGAGATGGCACGCCCAGAGCTGTGGAACGATCCTGCGCACGCCACGACAGTGAATAAGCAGTTTGCCGCAGTTGATACGCTCGTGTCGCCGTGGCTTACACTGCAGGCCCAGATTCAGGATATCCATGAACTTATGGAACTTGGCGACGACAGCTTGCTCGGTGAGTTTGAAGGCCAGGTTACAGCGATGGAGCTACAACTCGATACGCTCAAAAAAGCCCTCAGGTTTAACGGAAAGTTTGATGATCACAATGTCATATTGCGCTTGAGCGCCGGAGTAGGGGGCACAGACGCGCAAGACTTCACGGAAATGCTTGAGCGTATGTATCTGCGCTGGGCAGAGCGGTCCGATATGAGCACGGTGAGCATTGAACGTTCGGCAGGAGAAGAGGCAGGTGTTAAGACAAGTGTCATTGAGATTACCGGGCCGTATGCCTATGGTAAGCTCCGTAGTGAAAACGGCGTGCATCGACTGGTGCGCCTGAGCCCGTTTAATAGCGATAACCTTCGGCAAACGAGTTTTGCACTGGTCGAAGTGTTGCCGCAAATCGATGCGCCCGACGAAGTAGTACTAGAAGACAAAGATTTAAAGATAGATGTCTATCGGGCGGGTGGTCACGGTGGCCAGTCAGTCAATACCACCGATAGTGCAGTGCGCGTGACGCACTTGCCGACAAACATCGTCGTAGCGATTCAAAACGAGCGAAGTCAGATTCAAAATAAAGAAACTGCTCTTAAAATCTTGCGCTCTAAGATCGCACAGCTCCAGCTCGAACAGCACGCAGCATCTGTGAGCGACCTACAAGCTGGCGAAAGTGCCAACTGGGGTTCGCAGATCCGTAATTACGTACTACATCCGTATAGCTTGGTGAAAGATACCCGCACTAAATATGAAGAAAAAGATCCGCAAGCAGTGCTCGACGGTAAAATCGACGGATTTATTGAGTCGTGGCTAGAAAGCGTGTATGAGAGATAATAAGAACAAACTCCAACTTACACTGGTGTTTTTGCGACGGGGCAACTCGGTGCTTTTGGCAATGAAAAAGCGAGGGTTTGGCGCAGGTAAGTGGAACGGCGTCGGTGGAAAAGTTGAGTCAGACGAGACGATTGACCAGGCGCTTATTAGAGAAACGAAAGAAGAAATAGGCGTCACATTAGAATCATACGAGAAAGTCGCCGAGATCGTGTTCGATGAGTTTTATAAAGGCACCCCAACGTTTATGAATGTGCATGTTTTTGTGAGTAGTCAATGGACTGGCGATCCAACCGAGAGCGAGGAGATGAAGCCTGAGTGGTTTGAGCGAGAGTCTATTCCTTACGAAGAGATGTGGTCGGACGATATATTTTGGTTGCCTGCGGTTCTCGATGGCAAAAAGATTCAAGCTACGTTTGTGCTTAACGAAGAGGATGAAATTACGGCACACAATGTAACTGCCGTGAAAGGTTTTTAGATACAGTGCGCAATAGAATTAGACGGATATATGACAAAACCCACTGGTTCTCGGATGCAGATGCCTGGATGTTGTTTCGCCTCGCGGCTATCGTCGAAGCGGTTGGCTGGACACTGCTAATATCTGCTATTGTGTCTCGTCGGCTGGGTATGCAAGGGGCGGATATAGCGGTGAGCATGGCGGGTACTGTGCACGGTGTATTTTTCTTGGTGTTTTTTGTGATACTACTGGTGACGGCACGCAGTATGGAGTGGGGGCCGTGGAGACTTGGGAGCGGCTTGATTGCTGGTAACATACCATATGCATCGATCGCATTTGAGCGTCTGATGGCGTGGCATCGTCGTAAATTTCCGCCTCGTGTTGCAGCTCCTGCTGGATACGATGCAGACTAAATGTATTGCTGGTGAGTTGCGGGGTGCAGTGCTTATGCTGTACTATGTATAGTAATGATTCTTCTAGATAGGGTAACGAAAACATATGGCAAAACCGCGAAGCCAGCTATCAATCGCGTAAGTTTGCATATTGAGCCAAAAGAATTTGTGATTTTGGTGGGCACGAGTGGTGCTGGTAAATCTACATTACTCAAACTTCTCACGAGAGAAGAGAAGCCGAGTAGCGGCAAAATAGTAGTTGGTGGAATCGATTACGATTCGCTTAAAGACAAGCATATTCCTTTGCTACGACGTAAAATTGGTGTAGTGTTCCAGGACTTCAAACTCCTTCCGCAGCGTACCGTGTACGAAAACGTGGCATTTGCACTCGAGATCGCTGGTATGACGAGCCGGGAGATCAAAGCAACCGTACCAAAAGTCATAGAGCTCGTAGGTCTATCTGGCAAAGAGAAGAGTTTCCCTCGTCAGTTATCTGGTGGAGAGCGGCAGCGTGTGGCGATTGCTCGTGCTATCGTGCGGCAGCCAAAAATCCTCATCGCTGACGAGCCTACCGGTAACCTCGACCCTCTTCATAGCTGGGATATCGTGAAACTACTCGAAAAAATTAACCGCTACGGCACTACGGTACTCCTAACTACGCACAATGTTGAGATTGTGAATAAGCTCAAGCGACGGGTTATTACGCTCGAACATGGTAAGATCACTAGCGATCAAGTATCGGGGAGCTATAAGCAATGAGTCGGGGCGGTAAAGTAGATGCGCGAACATTTGCGCTAAAAAAACGTCGTCGTAGGCAGTGGCTGACATTTATACGAATGTGTCGCTACGGTGTCAACAACTTCAGCCGCAACGCGTGGCTTACTATCGCTGCGACCGCCATGATGACGCTGACGTTGTTTGTCATCATGATGACAATGATGTCGAGAAATATCTTGCTCGACAGTGTATCGGAGATTCGCGATAGGGTAGATATGTCGGTATACGTGCAGTACGATATAGATAAAGAAGATGTAAATACACTTAAGTCTAATCTTGAATCGCTTGACGACGTGAAGCGCGTGACATACGTAACCCCTGAAGTGGCGCGTAGTAACTACGCAGAGGAGAATCGAGATAATCAGCGGGCACTCGATGCGCTCAACTTGGCGGATGCGAAGTTTCCCGGTACGTTCCGCGTCAACTTGGCCGACATTAATAACACATCTAGCTTGACGAAATTTACAGAAGAAAACGAATTGTACCAAGAAGTAAAAGATGAAGACAGGCCACCTTCTTTTGCGGGCGACAAGCGCGAAGCTATCGAAACAATAGGCCGATGGGTGAGTTTTGCGGAAAAGATGGGGCTGCTCATCAGTATTGTGCTCGTGACAATCTCATCACTTATCGTATTCAACACCATCCGTATGGCTATATTCAATAGGCGCGAAGAGATCGAGATGATGAAGCTTATCGGTGCAGATAAGGCGTTTATACGCGGTCCGTTCATTGTCGAGGCTGTGGTGTATGGCTTCATCGCGGCCATCATTGCGACGGGTCTCGGCATATTGACACTATATCTATCTGGGCCTAAGCTCGAAGCGTATGGTATCATCGTGAGCAATACACTCAACTCGTCGATCATGTATATCGGATTTGTGCTCCCGGTTATGATAGTTGTCGGCGCCGTAGTAGGGGTGATATCGTCACTACTCGCAACAAGAAAATACCTTAAGATATAGGTCAGATAGCACAACATAAGCGTATTGACTATTGTGACGCGCTTATGCTATATTTAGTTTATGAATCTACGGTCCACCACACCGGCTTCGAGTTCATTTGCGTCTAAAGCAGCTGTTGTTGCTTGCGCGATACTCATGGCTATATCAGCTCCAATAGCGCTTGGCAAGACAGCGTTTGCTAACGATTATCAGTCACAGATCAACGCTGCGCAGGAAAAAGCTTCGCAAAACGCTGCCCAAGCAGAAGAAGTTGGCAAGATGGCCGACAGTTTGCAGGCTGAGCTTAACTCGCTAGAGGCGCAAAAAGATGCCATCCAAGAGCAGATCAATAAGAGCCAACAGCGCAAAGCACAGTTCGAAAAAGACATCAAAGCAAGTGAAGAGCAGATCGTAGACAACAAATCTGCACTTGGTGATACTATCGCCGACATGTATATCGATGCCGACACCTCGACTCTTGAGATGGTCGCAAGTAGCAAGTCTATAGGTGACTTTGTCGACAAACAAGCGCAACAGGCTGCTGTACAGAACACGCTTAACGATACGATCGATAAGATCGATGCGCTTAAAAAAGAGCTTGAAAAGCAAAAGAAGTCAGTCGAAAGCGAACTACTCAATCAAAATGCACAAAGAGAGCAGCTTGCTGCAAAAGAAGCCGAACAAGCCAAGCTTGTTCGTGAAACACGAGGCGAAGAAAATAGGTACCGCGAAAAAGCGAAATCAAATAATGCCGAAATAGATCGCTTACGTGCTGCACAGGCTGAAGAAAACCGACGTGCTGCCGAAGCAGCCGCAGCTGCAGCTGCGCAAAGTGGCGGTGGATGGAGCGGATCTATACCGGCTGGTACACCGGGCGGTGGTGGATATCCTGGTGTCTGGGCAAATGCACCACTCGATGCTTTCGTTGATCCATGGGGTCTATATACTCGAGAGTGCGTAAGTTACACCGCATGGAAAGTAGCGAGCACTGGACGCTTCGTTCCACACTTTGGTGGTGCGGGTAATGCCCGCGAATGGCCATCGACAGTAGCTAAGCATGGTATTCAGAGTGGTTCAGCACCGCGCGCTGGGTCTGTCGCAATGTGGCCAATCGGTTACTACGGACACGTAATGTATGTCGAGAGCGTGAACTCTGACGGCACCATCACAGTGAGTGATTACAACCTCGAATGGGACGGCCTATATCGTAAGTACACTCGCTCTGCAGCAGGTCTCACGTACATCTACTTCTAGTATAAACCTCATGGTTACTCGCGCACAGAACTAGGAAGTGCGCTATAATAGAGATATGTAAATATGAGAAAGTTGCAAGCTACCTTGCTAGCATAGGGCACTGTCTCGTGGAGTAAATAACTAGAATAACGGAGGAAAAGTGGCTCATACATCGCCTAGCTCTGACGCGCGTGCGTCGCACGGATCACATCAGAAAAAATCAGCTTTCAGTACGGCGTTTGTCGTCGTAGCGGTTGTTATAGCATCGCTTGTCGGATTTGTAGCCGGTACGCGTGGCACTGAGCTGCTCAGCTTCGTTGGCAGTAACGTAGGGATTGAAGTGCGCACTGATGAGCTCGATCTTAGTCCGTTGCAAGAGACATACCGCAAGTTACAGGCTAGGTTCGATGGCAAACTCGACGATGCGAAACTCGTAGAGTATGCCAACAAAGGCATGGTTGAAGCAACAGGAGACGAGTACACACAGTACTTTACGGCAAAAGAAGCCGAAGACTTGCGTAATGATTTATCTGGCAATATCGGCGGTGGTATCGGTGCCGAAATAGGTAAGCGAAACGACAAAACTACTATCATACGCCCACTCGATAATTCACCTGCCGCGAAGGCTGGACTCCAGGCGGGCGATGTAGTCATCGAAGTTAACGATGAACTAGTGACAGGTGCCACAGTGGATGAAGTGGTGCAAAAGATTCGCGGTGAAGTCGGTACGACTGTAAAAATAACGGTAGACCGCGATGGAGAGCCGAATCAGTTTAGTGTGACGAGAGAAGAGATTATCGCGCCTGATGTTGAGTCTGAGGTGGTGGCGAATAATATAGGAGTCATTAAAGTTAGCCGGTTTGACAGGGAGACTGGGGCGAATGTACGCAAGGCTGCAGAAGAATTTCAAAAGCGAGATGTCAAGGGCGTGGTGCTCGATTTGCGGGGCAACGGCGGCGGCTATCTAGAGGCGGGCATCGAAGTTGCGAGCGTGTGGCTCGACGACCAGGTGGTCGTAAGTGAACGCAAAGGCAACAAAGTGATAGATGAGCGCAAGTCGGGGTCTAACCCGGTGTTAGGTGACATGCCGACCACCGTACTCATCAATGCCGGCTCGGCAAGCGCAAGTGAGATAGTAGCCGGTGCACTGCACGACCACGGCAAAGCGACGTTAGTTGGTGAAAAATCATTCGGAAAGGGCAGTGTGCAAGAGTTGTTTGATATGAGTAACGGCGCATCGCTAAAAGTGACTATCGCGAAGTGGTATACACCTAAGGGCAAAAATATCAGCGAGTCGGGAATTGCCCCAGACACAAAAGTCGAGATGACTGCGGATGATATCAATGCCAACCGTGACCCGCAGCTTGACACTGCGGTGAAGCAGCTGCAATAATCTTGGACAAAGGGTCGCTTGTGCTTTTTGGCTAGACTGGGTACAATAAACCTATGGATGACAAAAAGAAGATTTTACTTGTTGAAGATGACACGACACTGGCCGAGGTATACCGTTCTCGACTTGAACTCGAAGGGTTCGCAACCAAGACTGTAAATAATGGCGAAGAAGCATTGTCTGCCATTCAGGAATATAAACCAGATTTAGTATTACTTGATGCAATGATGCCAAAGATTAGCGGATTTGATGTGCTTGATATCATTCGCAATACCCCGGCGACTGCCAACACGAGGGTTATTATGCTCACTGCGCTAAGTCAGCCAAAAGACAAAGAGCGTGCCGAGACACTCGGTGTCGATGAATACTTGGTGAAGTCTCAAGTGGTCATAGGTGACGTGATTGCTCGCGTGAAGCACCACTTGGGTATGAAGGCAGAATAAACGCAGCTAGTATGCGCAATTAAAATAACCTCTCGCACATGCGAGAGGTTATTTTAATTGCATTGTTGTGGTTATTTTACGAGAACTTGCGTGCGAGGTGCAGTGCGTCCAGTAAATAGACCTTTTTTAACTTTTTTGAACTCGACGACGCCATCTTTGTCTGCGTGAATCGTAAAGTTCTTGCTGATGTAAGTTCCTGGACCTGCAATCTTAGATGCACCAGTCTGGCGCACGATCACTTCGCCTTGGCGAACTTTGTGGCCACCAAAACGTTTGACGCCTAGGCGCTGTCCGGGACTTTTTCGGTTATTCTTACTAGAACCACCTGCCTTGACTTTTGACATACGTTAACTCCTTACAGTTTCTATAATCAATCTATCGTATTGTACTCTAGAAGCGTCTATGAGTCAAGTAGCTTGACCGTTTTTTTGAGAACGGTTACTATAGAGGTAACTAAATAAGGGTGAGCAGTATGAATGATGACGACAATAAGTCTATCGAATCGGAGGATGAAGTAGACGCGCAAGATAGAAAAGACGATGACGACACCAAAGTAGAAGTCAAATTCGGAAGTAAGTCTAAAAAAGAGAACGTTTGGGATGACACGCAAGATGCTTCGACCGATGAAGCTGAAAAAGTAAACATGGTCGAAGAAGAATCTTCTGAGAGTGACGCCGAAGAGAAGAGGCCGGCTGAAAGCAGCGTCTTCGACGAAGAGTCGAAAAGCGATGACTTCGAGGATGAAGTGAGCGACCTTGATAGAGAACTTGAACGAGTCGAGGGTATCGAAAGTGCGTCTATCGCCAAAACGGCTCCAGTGCTAGAAGATAGCGTGCTGAATGATGAAGAATCACGCGCAACGCAGGCCATCGATTTAGAAACCCCTGCTCCAGATGTACCTGCTACGCCAAATGATGCAGTATTGGTTGCAGCGCTGCGTAAGCAAGAGCAGGCGCAGCGTGAGGGTGGTAAAAAAAATGGCGCTAAGCTTGCCTCAATTATTCTAGCTGTCCTACTTCTGGCTACAGGAGCTGCTGCAGCATATTTCTACCTAAACTCTATGTCTACTAAAGAGCAGCTGCAGCAAGCGCAGGTAGAGCGCGATACTGCACAGGTGCAGGTAACCGCACTACAGGCAGCGCAAAACGATCAAGATGAAGCTCCGGAAGAAGATGCTGTGTTGGATGATGGATATCGTGTCATCGACGAAATAGGTGTACGTTTCAAGACTACCGATGCAACACAAGATTTACTTTTTGGCTACACAGTGACGCCCAGTAACGAAGCAGCTGACGCAGTTGCCTTTTCGACTAAAGAGCTTGCGAGCTTGGCCGTGGGCGAAGGTGCTTCCGTGACATACCCATGTGCATTCACGGGTAATGTGCCAAAAATCACAAGATATACCTCCGATGTCGCGATAGGTGACTCGACCGCTAGCAAGCTGGGCAAGCAGGTAGGTGAATCGTACTATGTATACACTGCGCCGATTGGCCAGTGTGCGCAAGCTAATGCTGCTGCGCAGTCTGCACGAGACGTTGCCGTGAAGGCAGTGTACGACAGCTTAGAAGCGCTGCCGAGCGACGAGAATGCTTCCGCTGATGCAGCAGCTTCTGACACGGGAACAGCTACGAGAGAAACTACCCCATAGGTATTTCTACTCTAGAATATAACCCGCTATCTAGCGGGTTATATTTTTTGGATAACGAGTAGCTCGCGAGCCACGACTTGTTCTTCGCGGTAATACAACAGGTCTCTTGAGCTGACAGTTGCGAGCGGGATGCGCGCGAAGCCAAGTGCTTGGAGTTCTTGCTGCTGGGTGAGGGGCAGGTGCGTGAAAGATCCGTCTGTTGAGCGCCACGCGGGAATCGCTACACATAGGGGGGTTCCGGCTTTCAGCTGCGGCGCAATGTTTCGCAAGAAGGATGTGATGATATGGTTGCAGTTACCTCGTACTTCACGAAGTTTTGAAGGTGAGGGCGGTGCACTGAATGGTTGTCCGAGGTAGCTTTCGCACGCTACGGCATCAAAAGGAGGTTGCCACCTAGTGGTCATGGCGTCACCTTGTACGAGACGGTAATTGCCGCGAGCATGCAAAGTATCGCGCGCCCATGCGAGATTGATCTGCGAAAAATCTATCATTTTGTCTGCCAGGTCTGTGCCATACGCATCGTAGCCGAGGAGCAACGCTTCTTGGGGTATCACGCCGGTGCCGCAAAAGGGATCAAGTATCGTAGTCGAAGTGTCTGCTTGTCCAGCTGCAAGATTGATGATGATTTGAGCTAATTTTGGCGGTAACATACCAACAAATGCATCGCGCTTTGGTCGACCCTGGTCTCGTGCGGCGAGTGCCGTGATGTTTTGCGCACCGGTGCTCTCGGCTACGATTACCGAGCCATCGTTGCCCTGTACGACAAGAAGTTCGACTTTGTTGGCCGATAGGCCAAGTTTATTGTGATGACTCGTGGCTGTATTGAGCTCTATGGATGAATTTGGAATGAGGCGTAGACTCGTATCCTGCGCTTTCAGGGCTTTCTTGAGTTCGAGTCCTGCGCGCTGAATATCCCTAGGTGCAATGCGAAGCCCATATACACTGATGCCGAGGGTGATTTTGTGGTCAAGCGATCCCCATGCGTCACCGTAGTGATGTACAATTTTTGTGTGCACTTGTCGCCAGCTACCACGAGGTATTTGCATGATGACTCGACCTGCCTTGAGCGAGCCACCAAGGCGTAGGATATCGATAGGGCTCTCGACAATAGCCGAAGTGTCAGAATATCGTGAAGCGGAGCCATAGACTCTTTCGAGCTCAGCGAGTCCTAAGTGGCTTTGTCGGCCCAAGATAGCAATAAACATACCTCTACAGTATACCCGATATCACATCTAGCGTATAATGGTAATTATGCGACAGGGAGTAAAAGCCAAAACTTGGGTGAGTATTGCGACGGTCTTTTTTTTGGTGGTGGTCGTGTTTTTTTCATGGTCTGAGATAGAAAAAGCCTACGATTTACTCGATAGCGTTAACTTTTGGATACTTTTTGCGATTGTACCACTGCAGTTTTTATCGTACTACGCGGCCGGCGAAACAATTTTTTCCTACCTCAAAAAACAAAAACATATCAAACGGGTCTCGGCCATGATGTGCACTCGACTTGCCCTTGAGATGAACTTTGTGAATCATGTGCTGCCGAGCGGGGGCGTGAGCGGTATTTCTTATATGGGATGGCGACTCAAGCATTTTGGCGTATCTGCGAGTCGCTCGACTACTGCGCAACTGGTGCGTATGGTGGCAACATTCGCTGCATTTAGTGTGGTGTTGTTTGCGGCTATACTATTAATGATCATAGACGGAGGTATCAATCGCTGGATTGTCGCGGCGACAGTCGGTCTCGTGACGGTTATGGGTTCAAGTATGCTGGTTGTGTTTTATATTCTCGATCACGAGCGACGTTTCGCATGGCTCGCGCGTAAAATTACGCTGTCTGTCAACGCTATTGTACGACGCGCCACATTTGGTCGTAAGGCAAATTTGCTCGAGGCTGCAAAGGTGCGAGAGTTTTTTGTAGAGATTGAAAAAGATTACCGTGTCATTCGCGCGAACATTCGCTTGCTCGTGCAGCCATTTTTATGGGGCCTAGTGTTTATCGTTTCCGAAGTTGCCATGTTTTATGTGACATTTTTGGCACTTGGCCATGTTATTAACCCTGCACCTTTAGTAATTGCATTCGGCCTAGCCGGAGTGGCTGGATTTTTCGTGGTTACTCCTGGTGGTGCGGGCGCATACGAAGTGATTATGTTGGCATTTTTGACAGCAGCCGGACTAAACCCAGGCATTGCACTATTGGGCATCCTACTGACGCGTGTGCTACTGCTTGTGGGTACGATCGTGACGGGCTACGTGTTCTATCAGCAAGCTGTATTGCGGCATGGAAAGGCACCAGATGCAATCACCAAAGTTTAGCGTCGGAGATTTTGTTGCTAGCATGAATCAGACGCTTGAGTACGCCTATACTGGCGTAGTTGTAGAAGGCGAGGTGGAATCGTTTAAAGTGAATCAAGGAAAGTTCGTATTTTTCAATCTGAAAGATGATAAGGCGAGTGTGGGTTGTTTTATGATGGTCTTTGCACTGCGGGTGCCGCTAGAGGACGGTATGAAGATAGAGGTGCGTGCTCGTCCAAAGCTGACACAGTTTGGTAAGTTCAGTTTGACCATCGAAGCGATTCGTCCGGTCGGCGAGGGAAGTATCAAAAAAAGTTTTGAGTTGCTCAAAGCGAAGCTTGACGCAGAAGGCCTATTTGCGCCGGAGCGCAAACGTACCCTGCCGAGTATACCAAGAACTGTCGGAGTAATATCTAGTATGCAGTCAGCCGGCTACGCAGATTTTATGAAAATTGCCGATGAGCGATGGGGTGGCGTGTCGTTTCGGGTGTATCATACGACCGTGCAAGGGATAGACGCACCGGACGACATAGTGAAAGCGATTAATTTTTTCAACCAACTGGCTGAACCAGTTGATGCGCTAGTCGTGATACGTGGCGGGGGAAGTGCGGATGATCTAGCGGCATTTAACGATGAGACACTCGTGCGTGCAATAGCCGCTAGTCGTACACCAACGCTGGTTGGCGTTGGACATGAAATCGATACGACACTCAGCGATCTTGTGGCGGATGTACGTGCGGCGACGCCGAGTAATGCGGCTCAGCTGCTTTTGCCGGATAAGCGGGATACTAGTGAGCATGTGCGCTACATGATGAGTCGTTTGACGCCGCGCATCGTGCGCGTATGTGAGCAACGATCGGACCATGTTCGTATGCAGTTGAACAGCGCACAGACTGCACTGACGGAGCAGGTGTCGCACGTGGAGACAAAGATTCGGCATATTTCGCAGTTACTATCGCAGTACAATCCTGCTATTGTACTGCGAAGAGGCTATGCGATTGTCCGCGGCGATATGCGTGCGGGGGGCGTCATAGATATTGAGATGGATAACGTAAGACTAACGGCGGAGGTGCACACGTATGACGAAAAAAGATAATCCTACGATAGAAGAGAAGATTGCAATGCTCGAACAGAAAGTTGCATGGTTTGATGGTGATGAGTTTGCGCTCGAACAGGCGATGGATCGCTACGATGAGGCGCAAAAATTAGCAGATGAAATTCAGGTTGAGCTTGCAGATCTTAAGAATACTATTGAACGCGTCAATCTAACAGAAGGATAATACGGTGGTGCTATTAGCAGTTGTCGCAGGTGCTGTTGTGCTGTTGTTTCTGGCTACTGCACTTATTGGCGCACCCTACGTGCCGACGCATCGCAAAGAAGTCCGTCGGGCATTCCGCGATCTTTACACGCTAAGCGAAGACGATGTGTTACTGGATATAGGTAGTGGCGACGGTGTGGTGCTCGATGAAGCGTGTCGCGCTGGTGCCCGGGCAGTTGGCTACGAAATAAACCCAATACTCGTATGGATTGCTCGGTGGCGACTACGGCACCATGGCTCCCGAGCAACAGTTGATACAGCGAATTTCTGGACGAAACCGTTTCCGTCAGACACAACGGTGGTCTATACATTTGGTGAATCACGCGATATCGCCAAGATGTACCGCAAGGTGAGTAGTGAGGCGGCGAGGCTTGAAAAGTCTCTTATATTTATTAGTTATGGGTTCGCTGTACCATCTGTTGACCATGCAAAGCATCAGCGCGCGTATTATCTCTATGAAGTTCCGGCTTTACACCAGTGAACAGCATAAGTATAATAGCGGCATGAATACATTACAAAAACAACAAGCGGGTATTTCGCTCCCAATCGTGATGGTTGTGATACTTGCGCTCACGACGATAGTCTTTGGCGGGCTGGCTATATGGGCGTACACCGAGTACCAAAGGTCTAGTACTGACGTAAATAGTCAGGTGAGGATCGCGGTCGTCGAAGCGCAAAAAGAACAGCAAGAAGAGGATGAAGAGAAGTTCGCGCAGCGCGAAAAAGAACCTAATCTTGACTTCACAACCCCTGATGATTACGGACGCGTCACGTTTAAGTATCCGAAAAACTGGAGTGTGTATATCGCTACCGATCCGACACGCGGTGGAAAATACGAAGCATATTTGCATCCAAAAGAAGTGCCTATGGTGAAGACCAATGAACAATTTGCACTACGTGTACTTATCGAAGACCGAGACTACGACCAGGTGACTGATTCGTACAAGTCAAAAGTAAACAGTGGTGATCTTGCGTACTCTACAACCAACTCGCAGGGTAATATTGGCTCACGCTACGACGGTAATTTTTCGCAAAATATCCGCGGCGCAGCAGTGGCATACAAAGTTCGCGACAAAACACTGACGCTAAGGACAGATGCTGACACTTTCAAGCCTGATTTTGAAGCTATCATAAAGACTATTTCTTTTAATCAATAGCAATATTGGCAGTAACCTATTCGTGATACCATAGAAATATGACACGGAGGGGACAATCACTTACAGAAAACCCGTCTCACGATGGGTTTTTTGGCGTAATGACAGCCGCGCACGAGCTCAAAGCGCCTACCGCGCTTATGCGGCAGCTCGCGCTTGAGCTGCGCGCGCAGTGCGTAGATGCGCACGAAAGGCGACTGTTAGACCAACTGATTCTCACCAGCGAAAGATCACTGCGGCTTACAAGCAATCTCACTAAAACAGCTCGACTTGAAGATGCTATGTTTGAGCTAGAGCCTGTCAACGCACAGCAAATATGCGAAGAAGTGGCACATGAGCTTACGCCGCTCTATGCCGCCAACGAACGTACGATCATCGTCAGAGCACGCCGTACCTCGCCACTCGTAGTGGCAAACCGTGAACTTCTGCGTCGCGTTCTCATGAGTTTTGGCGACAATGCACTGCACTATGGTGCCTCGGACACCCCGGTGATATTTAATATCGATCGACTAGCCGACAGGGTGTATATTGGACTTCGCGACAAAGGGCCGATATTGCCGCATAGGGCTCAGCGTGCAAGACAAACGGTTTTGACGGGGCGTCCAGAGTCGAGCGGTCTTGGGTTACTCATTGCAGACAAGTTCGCCGCTATGATGGAGAGCACCATCGGTAATCGCCGCCACCGAGACGGTATGACCTTCTTTATCAATCTGCATGCATCAGAACAGCTCAGACTTCTATGAGTCGTATATTGCTTGTCGAAGATGACCCTTGGTATGCAGCGCAACAGATACGCATACTATCGAGTGCGCAGTACGAGGTTGCGCATGCCAGCGATGCGCAGAGCGCCATGGATGCAATAGATATTCAGCGACCAGATGCTCTGTTGCTCGATATCTTACTTGCGTACAATACCGCATTCGCGCTGTTGCACGAGTTACGTTCACACAAAGAAACTCGCCGTATTCCAATAATTATTTGTAGTACTCAGGCTGACATGTTTGAGCGTGACACGCTTGCGACATATGGAGTGCTCGAAATTCTCGACAAGACAACTATGGACCCCTCGGATAGTGTGAAGGTGCTACGAAGGATTGGCGTATGAAAACAGAACGTACGCAGGCGATAGTGCTGCGCCGTACAGATTACGGCGAAAGTGATCGCATATTGCAACTTATCACGCCACTTGGAAAGCGTAGCGCCATGGCTCGTGGCGTGCGCAAGTTACGTTCTAAGCTAGCGGGAGGAGTAGAGCTGCTCGCAGACACAGAAGTGTTACTGAGACCTGGAAAAGGCGACCTAATGATATTGGGTTCGGCACGGATGGTGCAATCGTATAGAGAAATTTTAGTAGACTATGACCGTCTAATGTTCGGCTACGAGGTGCTCAAACTAGTCGCACGGGGCAGTGAGCACAGCGATAGTCCTGACTGGTATACGATCACTAAGGAGGTGCTCATGGGACTCAACGATCCACAAACGAGCCTGGCACTGACAAAAGCATGGTTCTATATTCACTACAGCCAGCTTATGGGAGATGAACTGAGCGCCCAGCGCGATGCGTACGGCCAACCGCTGACACCCGAAGCGCGCTACAGGTATGATGTCGGCGAAAAAGCACTTGTGCCCTATGAATCTGGCGATATTACAGCAAACCATGTCAAGATTCTTCGGCTGCTCAGCGAGCGCCCATTGCACGTAGCTCGTCACGTGAGTGGCCTGGGTGAATATTTAGTCGTGGTGTCCGCTACTGCACACCAGCATGCGTCTGTTGACTAGAAAAGACTTTGCCCTCACCCAGCATGAAGTGGGTGAGGGCAATTGTCTTTGTGCGACTACTTTTTGCACTGATGCGAATACGCCAGGCTCATCTCGCCCAGCATTGTCGCCAGGTAGACCCGCCAACCGAGGTGCGCGTACAGCCTCCACAGTTGCTGCGGCGTGAACCGCAGTTCTTGATGAACCACTGTCAGCGTATCGGGCGTGCGCACAGCAAGTCGCACAAAGAATAGCTGGGCAGATCGAACGCCGGCAGGAGGGTTTTTGCTGGACTTCAGGCGCATGAACGCGTGGTGAAGCGGCAGCAGGTTGGTGTAGCGGTCGCATGCGCACACTCTATTGCGCAGCTCATGCCACAATTCACGCTGGTTCTGCGCTTTGTTCATAGCGGTGACAAACTCGTTGTCCGCTTGCTGTGAAGCGCTGACCTTTTGGGCCAGATTGCACAGATGGGTCGTCATCGAGTTTGTCGAGCGGAACGTGCTCACAATTGCCATTTCTCTCCTTCGGCTGTGTCGGTTGTGTCGATCATGCGAAGCAAGTCGATTATACACCCGCATGCACGTGTTGCAAATACTTTACTGTGCACACACAGAACGAGCCTCTGACCCCAGGGGGTGCTATGGTATACTACACTATAGTATGGTAAAGCAATCTAAGAACGAAAAAATGGAAAATATAGTAAGCCTCGCGAAGCGCAGAGGGTTTATCTACCCCGGTAGTGACGTGTATGGAGGCCTGAGTGGCACCTGGGACTACGGACCACTTGGTATCACGCTCAAGCGAAATATCATGAATCTTTGGTGGAAGATGTTCGTCGAAGATCGCGAGGATATGTTCGGCGTCGATGCGGCGATATTGATGAACCAAAAAGTCTGGCAGGCGAGTGGGCATGTTGATACGTTTGTCGACCCACTTTGCGAAGATACAATAAACCATCGGCGCTTTCGTACCGATCATATACTGAAGGATGCCGGTATCGATGCCGAAGGCATGACAATGGCGCAAATGGATGGAGCTATTGAAGCAAATGGCATAAAGAGCCCGGACGGCAATCCGCTAAGTAAATCGCGCACTTTTAATATGATGTTTGAGACGCATGTAGGCGCAACGCATGATGAGAAGTCGGTTAGCTATTTACGTCCAGAAACGGCACAAGGAATCTTCACAAACTACAAGAACGTAGTAGACAGCTTCTACCCAGACCTTCCATTTGGTCTGGCGCAGCAAGGCAAGGCATTTCGCAACGAAATCTCACCGCGAGATTTCATTTTCCGCTCGCGTGAGTTTGAGCAGATGGAGATAGAGTATTTTATCCATAAAGATACGTGGGAAGAGAATTTTGATCATTGGCGTAAACAGTGGCATGCATACTTTGACGCGCTTGGGCTTTCAAGTGAAAACATACACGAGCTAGAGGTTCCTGAAAATGATCGGGCACATTACAGTAAGCGAACCGTTGATTTTGAGTTTGATTTTCCGATCGGTAAAGAAGAACTTGCTGGTTTGGCTTACCGTACTGATTTTGATCTGGGAAATATTCACAGGGAATCTGGTAAAAGTATGGACTATACGATCAAAGGTACGAACGAACGATTTATCCCGCATGTTATCGAGCCAACAATTGGAGTAGAGCGTGCTGTCATGGCAGTTCTAAGTTCAGCCTATCAAGAAGATGAGGTAAATGGCGAGAAGCGCGTCGTCATGAAGTTCCCAAAGCACCTCGCGCCGGTCCAATACGCCGTGAGTCCACTCCTCAAGAACAAGCCAGAGCTCGTCGAAAAAGCTCGAGAAGTGTATAGCATACTCAAGAAGAAGCACGGAGCGGTAATGTGGGACGACAACGGTAATATCGGCAAACGCTACCGCCGCCAAGATGAAATCGGTACACCGTATTGCGTAGTGATCGACTTTGACACACTTGAAGACGACACGGTGACGATTCGTGACAGGGATACGACCGAGCAGCACCGTGTGGCAATCTCGGAGTTGTAATAATGTCGGTGGTGGATCAGTCTGATAGTTTCCACGGTTCGAATAGCCATTTTAAGTATAGACACGATATTGAAATATATCGTGTCGACTCAATGTCAATAGATAAGGAAGGTTACTTAACATATGCCCTAAGTTTTTTTAGAAGTAGGTCTAAGGAAGAGGGGTGGCAAAGCACACAAGGAACTAAAGGCAATAACTTGCAAGACGCAAGTTACGTTTTTGGCGACAAGATGCAACGAGATAAATTTATGGAGACATTTCTCATTATTGAGGTTTTGACAATCTCGAATCTTGCATTGAGGTTTTCAAATTCTGTAGAAGATTATCGCCTTCTGTACGATGTTTTCAGTGATATTGAGCTAAACAAGCGTTTTAAGCGCTGCTTTTCGATATGGGATTCAAGTGAAGCTCTAAAGAAGCCTCGGCATTACCGTGACTTACTGAACTTAAGGAATCAGCTGTCGCACACTTTCGAATCTTCGAAGCTACGATACGGAAATTCGAGTGTCTGGGTGGATAAGCAGTTCAGTAGCAGAATCGCTAAAGACTTGAGTGAGTCTATCGCGTATTTATTAAAAACTATGCAATCACAGGATGATAAAGTGTTAAAATTGCAGGAAGAACTTAGAAGTGAACAAGATTAGCAAGCATCTGCCTGAAATTCGTATCAAATACGCCTGGCTCCTGACGCAACAAGTCGCTGAGCCCATGCTCGCGTATTATGACCCTGACAGTAAGTTGCGCGAACGCAAAGAGTACGAAGCAATCGCTGCACAGTATGAAAAGTGGTGGATGCCACACGAGCAGAGAATTCTCGAAGCGATGCATGAAGTAACAGGACTGACGTTTAAACAGAATGTCATTGATGTGCATGTCGCACCGTTCTTTTACGCGTTTAGCAGCCCATTGGTCATTGGTGTACAATTCCAATCGCAGCAAAAGCTAGTGAGCACGCTTACGCACGAACTGGTCCATCGATTACTTATGGACAATGTTTCGCATGATGACTCAAACACTATCGATGAGTGGACGCAACTTTTTGGCGAAAGGGATTTTGTAGAACTGGTGCATATTCCCGTGCACTCTGTCATGCACGAAGTGTTTATTGATAAGCTTAGTGAACCACTGTTTCTAAAAAGTGAAGGGCTCGAGCACGCGAGCTATCGCAACTCTTGGAAATACGTGGAGGAGCAGGGCTATCAGGCTATCAACAAAAAATTAAGGAATCTTTACTTACCATGATGCGTCTCAGGTCAGGGCAATTTGTATCCAATAAATCAGCGTCATATTTGATATACTGCAAACTATGAGTACACTACTTTTTTCTTTCGGCGTCATAGCGGATTGTCAGTACGCTGATCGCGATAATACTACTGCGCTTGGATCAGACGACCGTCACATACACGACAATCATTACAGGGATTCATTGGGCAAGCTCGAAGAAACGATCGATTTTTTCAATACGCAAGAACTCGAATTTATCGTACACCTCGGTGATTTCGTTGATGAACATATCACTCAAAACGCTCCTCCAGTACTGGAGGTAGTTGCTCGAGCACACGCACCGTTTTGGCATGTACTCGGCAACCATGATTACATGAAAGCGCAGTGTAGTGAACAAGACATACTGCAGCTCTATGGACTTACTGTTCCATACTATTCAAACGTGGTTGCTGGCCACCGCTTTATTGTGCTCGACACAAACGAGCTGGGAGTGATCAAGCATGCAGAAAATACACCTGCGTACGAAGACGGTGCAAAATATCTTCAGCAGTATATCGATGCCGGTGTGCCACAAGCAAAAAGCTGGAACGGCGGCGTAAGCGACGCGCAACTTGAATGGCTCACTATGCAGATTGCCGAGGCAAATGCGAAAAACGAGCGTGTTATATTGTTCTCCCATCACCCAGTATTTCCGCCGAATGGTTCAAATGCACTCAACGACGAAGAGGTGCTGTCTACTATCGACAAGAGTGAAGGGGTTGCGGCGTACCTAAACGGTCACAATCATTTTGGTGCAGTAGGGGTGCGAAAAGATGTACCGTACATCACTATGCCAGCCATATTACAAGGCACGACTAACGCGTATTCTGTTGCTCGTGTGTACGATGATAAACTTGAACTAGTGAGTTACGGACGCGCACAAGACTTAGAGGTGAAATTACAAAGCTTTAAGGGAGAGAAATAACGATGATCGAAGCGATGAAAGAAGCGGCATTGGCGGCTGGTAGCTATATGCTGAACTCTGATGAGCGCGAGCAAACCAATAAAACAAATACGAAAGACTTTGTCACTGTTGCCGATATAAAATCACAAGATATCATACGCGATACACTGCGTCAAAAATTTCCCGATACAATTATCTTGTCAGAAGAGGACACCGAAGAAGAGCGTCGGCAACTGTACGCTCCCGACTATACGGGGTTTGTGCTCGACCCCATAGATGGCACGTACAATTTCAAGCGTGACATGAAGGAGTCGGCGATTTCGATAGGGTATGTGGAAAACGGTGAATCTGTGGCAGGGGTAATCTACGACCCATATCGCCAAGAATTGTACTGGGCGAAGACAGGTTCGGGGGCATACCTCAATGACCATTTGATCCACGTAAGCAGCCACTCGGCGCTATCAGACGCATCGGTAACCACGAGCAATAGTTATGATGCCAATGCTATGAAACGGAACCTTCAGCGTCATTTGGCGATCTATGAGCACAGCGGAGAGATGCCTTGGACAGCGTGCAATGGTAGTGGCGTATTGATATGGGTGTGGGTTGCAAGTGGTAGGACTGATGCATATCACCATAATGGATTAAAGCCATGGGACAATGCTGCGGCCTTTTGCATTGCCGGCGAGGCAGGGGCGCGTATTGGTCGACTTGACGGTACGACGGCTCGATTTACAGATGCAGAGATATTAGTAGCAACACCTGGTGTGTATGACAAACTACGCGCTATATTCGATGATCCTGTATTCGAGAAGAAACTACTGCGATGATGCGCATCTATATCTCCCAGTTGCTATTAAATAGAAAATAAGGAATCTTTACTCATCATGACACGTCGCAAGCCAGAACAACTCGTATCGCCAACATTAGTGCGAATTGTCGCTACGATACTTTTTTTCATAGGGTTATTGTTGGTATATGTCGTAGCGACAAATTACGATGCGATGGGCGTATGGTTTGCGATAGGAGTCGGCCTGGGTGGAGCGACAACGTGTATGTTCTCGGCGCAGTCTTTTATCACCGGCGATCCGGAGTACATATTGCTCGATCTTATTATCCCAGGGTAGCACCGGGTACTTGTATCGTCGTATAAATGGTGTATTATTGAGCAAACGGATACACACCATGGGTCTACACTAAATCGAATGTTCTCGCACAGAAACTGAACGAATCATCGAACGCAATAGTCGGCTCTTAGAGCATGCTCGGAAAATTTACCAAGTCCATTGCGCGGATTTTGTGGTACGATACGACGAGCCTATTGCGTCGATGGAGTTGCCGAATGCTACAGATACAGGGGGGACGGCGTCGTTATACTTTGTATTTAAAGAAGGTAGCGCCAGTATCAGAAGCGCTGCCGCGGTATTGGAAGTTAACAGCCTGACAAGCTCGGAATTCGAGCAGTATATTGTTGAGCTAGGGGAAGGTCCTATCCGGTTTGCGGTCTGTGGCGGCGAAGATGCGCCAGCTAGATCACCCTTGGTGGCGAGCGATCATGGACAGCAAGACATGCTCGCCATCACTATGGAAAGATATCTTGAGAATTTGAGCGGTATAGAGCCTCCAATCACCACTTATCACGAGGAGCAGGATTTTTGGCGTACTGCGCTCGACACATGCATAGGAGATATGCCTAGACCAGAGCACGAAGCGCTGGTGCGGCGACTGGGCGAGAAGGGTACATCCAGCACGTGTAGTGAATTTTTGCGTGACATCCGTTCTGGCAGCCGAGAAATAAAGGATGCGTTGTTCTTACAATCCCAGTATGGTTCATTCAGAAGTTATGAAGCAACACAGAAAGACCTGGATAATTGCTACTTACGACTAGTGCTTTCAGAGAGCATGCGTCGACATGCGCTTGAGGCTACGCGCCGCCGCCAAAAGCCCTGACTGAAGGAGGGTAGTTGACGTAGTCAGCAGCGCGTGTGGTATACTAGACTGAATAAGCAGGAGGAAGATCAATGCCGCAGCCGCAGCCAGATGTTCAAGACAACCAGTCGCCTCCGTCTTCTCATGAGTCAAAAAGTTACGCGAGTCTCGTGTCACGAAGCAAAAAAGTTGGATACGTCGCAATGCATGGAGTCTACGCAGCGCGACGTTTTTTAAATTCAGAAATATCTACCCCGGCACCAGGTCGTTTTATGCCGACATTGGTAAAGCCCGAAGATAGCCACGCCAGTAACCTGCGCAAAATAGACAAACTGCGCAATATGGCCAAAAAGTCACACGAAATGCTGGTCAGTGCAAGTACAGTGTTTCCGCTGACATTTTTCATCGATACGGTTATTGTGGACCGCACGAAAGTGACTATTATCAACCGCACGTTCTTTTTCACTGCAAAAACTGTCAGTATACGTATCGAGGACATACTGAATGTCAGTTGTAGCGTAGGGCCGTTTTTCGGAGCAGTAACGATATCGAGTAGGGTTATGAACTCGACGGACCATTTTGAGATCGTGAATTTTTGGCGTCATGACGCCTTGCTACTCAAGCACATCATCCAAGGGTATATGATCGCGCTGCACAACAAAGTCGATACAGCACAGCTCAACCGAGATGAGCTCGTTGAGCATTTGACCGAGCTTGGACACGAAAGCGATCGCTAAGCTTGGTGTAGTGGCCTGCAAGAGGGTACAATAAGCGTATGATAATTTACTATACAGACGGGAGCGCAAGCCCAAATCCAGGTCCAGGTGGCTTTTCAGTAATTCGCGATAGCAAGCCGCATATTCTCGGCAGTGAAGACGGAGATACTACCAATATCCGCATGGAGGGCTTAGCTATTCTAGCAGCACTTGAAGATGCCAATGGCCAGCCGTGTGAAATTTATACTGACAGTGAGTTTTGGATCAATGTTATCACCAAGTGGGCGCCAGGCTGGGAAGCAAAAGGCTGGAAGAAAAAAGGTGGCGAAATCAAAAATCTCGATATTGTGCAAAAAGTCTACCCACTTCATCAGCAGTCGCAAGCAAAATTAATTTGGGTTCGCGGCCATGTCGGTACTGAACTTAACGAACTAGCTGACGTATGGGCGAATAAAGCTCGCGAAGGCGTGCGACTGTAGCATGACTGAGCGCGCCTGGGTGACACCATCGCAGCGCATGGCACGCGATAAATACGCTGCGGTCGGCAATGCGCTTCGGGCACTTGATGTGTTGCCGGATGCGCCAGCCGGCAATGTGTTTTATGTAGAAAAAACACATACACCTTATGATGATGAGTCGGAACTGAAGCAGAGCGTTGCGTACTATCCTCATGTTTCTCATCGTAAGCAGGGTGTATTGAATGTGGGCAGCAGTGAGCGAATACCGTTGTTTGATATACCGCCAGGTTCTATCAATTATTCGATCTACGATCAGTTATTTGAATATGGTTACAGGGTGAATCGTGATGATGCTGTATTTACGGCAACGAGCGTGTACAAATATATAAAAAACAACACAGGAGTATATAGAAATTTTGAAATCTCATCTCATTTGCTACTCGCACAAGGTGCTGTGTCTATAGAGCTTGGCCATGTAGGATGTGGCACTGCGATCGAAAAGCATGTGCGCCACAAAAGTCGGGTCATTGAACTCGAAAGTGCATTCAACACACTCGACAATGATGATATTGCTCGTGTAGATACCGCGGTTGCTTGGCTGATAGAGTCTGTGTTACGATAGTGAGTATTAACAACTTGAGTATCAAGAGCGTGGTGAGGGACTGGCCCTGCGACCCACCGGCAAACGGATGTGTAGTTGTATACATTACGGTGCTAAATCCAGCCTGAACACCTCAGGATAGATATGAGCAAATCTTTTGTACATCTCTTTTTGATCTGTTCGGGGCAGATAGAAAGGGGATTTTTATGTCTGTTACTACAAATTTTCGAACCGCCGAGAGCGTCAGTCCAAAGCACCCGGACAAACTATGTGATCAGCTATCAGATGCAATCTTGGACGCTCATCTACGAGTTGACCCACGTGCACGAGTAGCTGTTGACGTGGCTGGAGGTCACGGTACCGTGTTTGTGACGGGAGAGGTGACATCACGGGCGCAGGTTGATGTTGAAGCAATAGTGCAGCGTATCGCTGGAGACGTCGAAGTGATTGACAGGCTCGCTCCGCAGAGCTCCGAAATAGCGCACGGTGTTGATAGTGGGGGTGCGGGAGATCAAGGAATCATGGTTGGATACGCCACTAGCGAAACGCCTGAGTACCTGCCACTAGAAGCTGCGCTATCACGAAGTCTCAATGAGTATTTATTTGTTATTTGGCCGTATGACGGTAAAACACAGATCACGGTTCAAGGTAATGAAATCCATAGTATTGTCGCGAGTTTCCAGTATGCAGCGCACGATGAACTTATGCAAGCGGCCAAAGAGTGGGCGCGCACACAAGACTATGTGAGTAAATGTTTTGTCAAAGGCCGCAATGCCAATCCTGCGCTTCATATCAATCCTGCGGGTGACTGGAACGTCGGAGGATTCGACGCGGATGCTGGGTTGACTGGTCGGAAGTTGGCAGTCGATAACTATGGTCCGCGCATTCCTTTGGGTGGCGGTGCATTTAGCGGCAAAGATCCCAGCAAAGTCGATAGAAGTGCTGCGTACATGGCGCGCCGGATAGCTGTTGATTATTTAGAAAAACGACACGCAAAAGAAGTGTTTGTACGCCTCGCGTACGCCATAGGGTACGATCAGCCGCTTGAACAGACCGTAAGTGTTGATGGTATACAAGAAGAAATTGCAGGCTACGATTTGAGTCCAAACGGTATAATCTCTACGCTTGACCTGCGGCGACCAATATACGAAGATACGGCCAAGTATGGACATTTTGGGCATGGCTTCAGCTGGGATTAATCTGCCGCATACCATGTAGTCCACTTGGCATATGTGGTATAGTCGAAAGTACTTATGGTTATGTACGCACCCGCCAAATCAAAAGAAAGAGGTTTCACTATTGTTGAGCTCTTGATAGTGATTGTAGTGATAGGAATATTGGCTGCAATCACTATCGTCGCGTTTAATGGCGTGCAAGAGCGAGCACAAAACGCTAAACGCGAGTCCGAAGTAAACACCTTGATAAAAGCTATCACAGCCGCGCGCGTGTCCCGTGATGTGCCACTTATGAATATCACAGGCAGTTCGTATTCTATCGGCCAATGTATATCTGCGGGTAGCAATCCATCTGCGGTGGAGCCAAAAGACTTGCCGAAAACACACACCTGCTGGGTTCGGTACTACCAAAACCTAGACCTGATTGGTGATGCAGCTGGCATGAATCTCTCCGCACTCCGGGAAGGCGACTCTAGGGGTAACCCCTATATGTGGGATGAAAACGAAGGTGAAGGCAGTGTCGATCCGCAGTGTCGCACAGACGGAGGTATACGATATTTTACCGGTTCAGGTACCGCCAACTCAACAGCTGCATCGATACCGAAATACTACCCAACTTGTTAGTGGTGGTCACGGCATAGCAATTTTCGCGATGTTTCGCTGGCGAGAGTCGGTTGTTTTGCGGTAGAATAGTAGGTAGTTATTATTACCAAACATGAAAGCTAGGATATGGAAGAACAAACACGCGAAGCGACCGATATATTTTTGTGGGCAAACACCGTCGACGGATTAAAAAAAGAACTTGATGTTGAGCTTTTCTTATTCAATAAAAATTACACACCATATAGTACAAACTTTGCGAGTGAACTGAATGCACAGATAAAACCTATGTTTCTCTACGATATTCTTGGCTTTGTTACTATGGGCGCGGGTACTGGTTTGAGCGTACGCGATTTTGAGCTGAGCGACGGAGAAGAGAATACGCTACTGCGTACGGATCTTGAAAAGGTCGGACGAGCAGAGACGTTACTGCATCTGATAGAACATGAGCGTCATGACATCATGGAATTTAGTGAAGAGGAGCATGAATTTAAACGCATCAAAGGTATCGCTGCTAAGTTCACCCACAAAGACGACACGACCAAGTCATTTTACATTATCAAGATGATACAGCAGAGTAATGTACTCAAGGGCGCCACATCATGGGAATTTCGTGATGGAAAGTTTGGTGCATTTGCTGCAGAGGTTGGATTTAAGTTACCTTCGGACAATCAGGTACTGGTCATCGATAAGGATATTTTCGTCTTCAATCAAGGTAAGTTTGAACGGCTGTTTAACTACGACTATAAGAAACAGGCGATAGCCGACGCGCGTGTCACCGAGATAGAAAATCAGTACAAGCTGAGTTTTCCTGAAGGCGTGACGATGCAAGATATGGTTCGTGAACGCAAGAAAATTGTGACGAAGCTACAAAAACTCGAAATTGGCGGCGTAAGCCAAGAGCAGGCTATTGAGTACGCAGACGAAATGCAGCTCGACTTGATGACCGATGACGGAGGCGCAATCATCATCATGGACGGTCATGATCTTGATACATTCGTCAATCTTATCAACGAAGATTACATCACGAGTCAAATCACCGGCAAGCGATATGAGATTAAAAGTAAAAAGTTGCTCGACGAAGCAGAGGGTGAGCCGCCAAGAGGCTAGCTGCAGACGGCTAGCCTAGTTCTTGGCCATCCGTACGTAGCAGATATTTGCAGTGGTAAACGCAGTGTCTTTGGTGGTATCTTCTGGGCATTCCGTCTGCTTGTAAGATTGATAGATGCGAATTTCTCCTGCAGTTGCATAGCTGACCCACGGGCCACTATATCCGTTAATTGCACCTTTGCGTGGATAGTCGGGAGCAGTGCCAACTTTTGCAAGTTGTAGCATAATAGCGCTACTAGCATTTTCGGTAACTGGTGTTGCGCCGCCTTTGCAGCGTCCGCTAGTAAAGCCAGTGCCGAGGCAGTGATCTCCGGTGATGGCAACACCAGACGAATTGGCGTTAGGGTAGACGTTGAAGCGCTGGCGGTATGTTTCGAACTGCTTGAGCCACGCCTGTTGCTCAGCGGCGAGGGTTCGATCGGTGCTTCTATTGGAAGTTGCAGACCAAGCAACGGTAGCCATACTGACTAAAATGCCTAGCACGACACATATAACAATTAATTCGACTACTGTAAAGCCGGCAGATTTCCTCATGATTCAATCATAAGCGATTTAAAGTAATGATACAATAGGGGTAATGAAACAAGCGATAGCATTAGAGGTACTTTGCGAAGGGCAGAGCGCACTGTTGACGGGGCCTGCGGGCACGGGTAAAACATTTGTATTGAATCGATTTATCCAGATTGCCAAGGCAGAGGGTAAGCACGTATCTGTCACTGCAACGACAGGGCTTGCAGCTACACATCTCGGTGGGACGACTATCCATGCATGGAGCGGTATCGGTATCGCCGACCAACTCAATCCTGGCGCAGTCGACCATATGAGTAAAACTCGTCGCGAGACGATAGAGAAGACAGACGTACTTATCATCGATGAGATAAGCATGCTGCACGACTACCGACTCGATATGGTAGACGAAATATGTCGGTTGGTTCGTCGCAAAGACGAGCCGTTTGGTGGTATCCAGATCGTGATGAGCGGTGACTTCTTTCAGCTTCCCCCGGTGAATCGTCAAAATGGTCGCACCGGCGGATTTGTTGTGAGTAGTCAAGTGTGGCAAGAGCTTGACCCAGTAATTTTATATCTCGATGAACAATTTCGCCAAGATGATGAAGTGCTGCTCGATATTCTCACTGCCATGCGCGACGATGATATACGCCGTCACCATGCGGAAAAACTACTCGAACGCACAAAAGTTGAGCCAGAAGATGCCGATATGATAACAGAGCTACATACGGTGAATATAGACGTAGACACCCTCAATCATGCGCGACTCGACGCCCTCGACACAGAGTCCCGCAGCTTTGGGCAGTTTACTACTGGCTCGGCGAATTATATCGAGACGCTCCAGCGATCGGTGCTAGCTCCAGCAGAGTTGCTGCTCAAAAAAGGTGCGCTCGTCATGTCAGTGAAGAACTCGCCGCAGCGTACCTACGTGAACGGTAGCATTGGTACGGTTGTAGACTTTGAGCCAGGCACCGATTATCCAGTGGTTGAGTTTCGCAGCGGTCGAACTGTAACGATGGTGCCAGATACATGGGAACTGCGCGACGGCGACAAGAAGCGCGCGAGCATTAGCCAGATTCCTTTACGTTTGGCCTGGGCTATTACTGTACACAAGAGCCAGGGGATGACACTGGATGCCGCAAAGATAGATCTGCGAAAAGCATTTGTGCCTGGCATGGGGTACGTGGCACTAAGTCGCGTCAAAAATATCGAAAGCTTATATCTGTATGGCATCAACCGCACTGCCCTGGCTATTAGCGAAGACGCACTTGCGATAGACGGTGTATTGCGTGACAAAACGCGTCGTGACTCGCAGCGCTTTGCTCATCTTGCTGAGCGTGCTGAACAGCGAGCTGCAGAAGGCGATAAGCCTGCCAAAGTAAAAAAGAAGGCTGGTTCGTCTGGCTGGTCAGAGAAAATTGCCAAGATGCGCGAAACATACCCAAACGCCTACAAGCCTTGGACGAACCAAGACGATGCAACACTTAAATTAGAATTTCAAAACGGCCGTGATACGAAAGCACTATCGGAACTACTGGGTCGTCATGAGGGTAGCGTAACAATGCGCTTGCAAAAACATTTCGGCGAAGACACTGTGTCGTGAAAAAGCGTGGCTATGCCGCTCTCACAGATGTGGTCGACGAGGCGGATTTGGCTGATTTTAAAGCACGCAACGGCTTTGTAGCGCCCTCTGATCTACAGAAATTCAATATCGATCCGAAAAAAATCATTGGTATATGCGTTGGACTATTGCCAGTATGGCTGGCGATCGGACTTTTACTTCCTCCTACCGGGCTGATATTTACTGCAGTGCTGTCGACGGTCATGTTGATAATCATTACTATGGCAGTACTCGAGATGCGTAGCGTGAAGCTGGATAGCTGGGTGTTGCCGTATCGTTTATTTAAGTTCGCTACTGCAAATGAATGGAGTTACCAGTTACAGCCCGACAAGGTTCCGCGAGCAGGCGTATTGCTCACGAGTAGCCAAGGCTATAGAGTGCTGCATCGTGTGGTCGCGGATGGCTATAGCGTGGGAGATATTGGTTTGAGTATCGTAGATATCAATCAGCAGACTATTCAACTGTACGAGTATACGTATCTTGCTATACCGCTGCGTCGACATCTTCCAAATTTTGTCTTAGACGCCAAGAGTAATAACATCTCGCTACTAGGAGCATCTATAAGTAACCTGCCTGCGGCATATACCAAAAATCAGATTTCATCGCTTGAAGGTGATTTTGATAAGTATTTCACCGTGTACGCGCCGAATGGATACGACACAGAGCTTCGCTATTTTCTGACACCAGATGTTATGGCGAAGTTTCTCGAAATGAAGGACTTTAGCGACATAGAGATTGTCGACGACACTTTCTATGTCTATTACGACGGTGCGCATAAATGGTTAGATGAGGAATTTTGGACGCGTGCAGATGAGTTTGTAGCGTACATTACCAAAAAAACGGTCAAGCAGAGCGCGCGATACAGTGACACGAAACTTCACGATAATGACGCAAAAGGTCAAACATCGATCGTTTCTAGACAGGGGAGGAGATTGCAGCAAACCGAGAAGGGACTATATATAGGCCTTGCTGTCGTTGCGTTGCTGGGCTTTTTGCTCATTGCCTATAACAACAAAGATTACTTGAGTTCGGCTATTTTCAGCGAACTATCGCTGATGTAAAACGTACGAAACTGTTGGCCGCGAAAACGGAGCTCTTCACCAGGGTCGCTGGTGTGCACTGAACGTACCTTGCGAGTATCCACGAGAGTTTGGATGACGAAGTCGCGCTCCTTATCGGATTCGTGGCTACCTGCATGCGTGAATCGGCCTGTTCGCCATTGAAAATCAATTGCGCGAAATTCTTCGGTGCAGGCACCAATCCAGATCTCTTGCTCGAGATGAAGCCATTTAAATAATTTCTCACTCCAAAAGTCGAAGTGATTATGATCTTTGCGATCGTCGACGGGCGCTTCGAGCCGCCAAAAGCGAACATGATGGCGCGTGCGTGCACTTAGTTGGTCGTTGGTAGGGATCTGAAATGCAATCTCGTGTGGCCGGTTGAACAGGTATAAATTACTTACAGGCGCTTCGGGGTAGCGTGTGTTGAAGAGTATCGACCAGACCTCACGAACAGCGTTTTTTAACGTTAACGGGTCTGCTTCATACCAGCCTGCTTTTTTCATAACTTTCAGTAGATGGTTTTTATCTTTTACGATCAGCGCAAGATTTACCGGGTCGGACGCCCAGCCGTCACTGGTAGTGACATACAGTGGTATGTGGTCGTGCTTGACGATGATGTGATACAGGCGAAATAGCGAAGGGATGACGACATATGCTACTAGGCAATAACCGAGTAACACAATGATAAAAATAGGTACTCGCTGGTTGACGTAGGGGACGAGCTCAAACACTATCAGCCATATGATGGTGCCGCCGATACCAAGAATGAGAAGTCGCCACAAGGTGTGCAGCAAGAGAGTAAGCATATATATATCATACACCAGTCTGGAGTTGTCTGCTGGCGTATAAGTTTTGGGACTAGTGATATAATAGTGAGTATGTCAAAAAATAAAGCGACATTTTCGAAACACTTTCTCTGGGGGGCGGGCACTTCTGCACACCAGGTAGAAGGGGGCACTCATAACAACTGGACAGTATGGGAGCTGGAGAATGCTAAGTCGCTTGCTGCGCAGGCTTCGTACCAGCACGACGACCTGCCGTCCTGGGAGCGCAATAAAAAACTCGCGACAAATCCGGCGAATTACATCTCAGCACGTGCCGTCGATCATTATCATCGCTATGAGCAAGATTTTGAGTTGCTCACAACGCTCAATATGAACGCGTTTCGCTTTAGTATTGAATGGTCTCGCATTGAGCCGGAGGAAGGGATGTGGAACGCCGAAGAAATCGCGCACTACAAGCACTACATCGATCAGCTACACCGAAGAGGTATCGAACCTGTCACGACGTTGTTTCATTTTACGCTACCAGTGTGGTTTATGGAAAAAGGCGGGTTTGCGAAGCGCGGTAACATACGGTATTTCTTGAAGTACGTTGAAAAGGTAATGGAAGAGCTGAGTACGAATGTGCGCTATGTCATTACTATCAACGAACCGAATATTTATGCTAGTTTGAGCTATGGTGAGGGTACTTGGCCACCAAACGTACGAAGTAAATGGCAGGCATATCGGGTGCTCAGCAATCTTATTTCTGCACACAACCAGTCTGCCAAACTTATCCATCAGCTCAAGCCGCGTACGAAAGTTTCTGTTGCGTATCATAATGCATATTACTATGCGGGCGACGATGCCTGGCTGAGCCATGTGACGGCAAGTATATTGCAGTATATGAGCGATGATTATTTTTTGAAACGTGTCCGCAAACAATGTGATTTCTTAGGTGTGAACTACTATCGTAGTTGGCGAGTCTACGGCTACCGTATCCATAATCCAGAAACCGCAGGGCAGAACGATATGGGCTGGGATATTACCCCGGAACATCTTGAACAGACGTTGGTGCGCTTGCATGACAAGTATGGTCTGCCGGTCATGATCACAGAGAACGGCGTAGCGGACGATCAAGATGAGCTACGAAAAGCGTGGATAGAGTCGACAATCAAAGCTATTATGGCCTCTATGGAAGAGGGTGTCGACGTGCTTGGCTACTTGCATTGGAGCTTACTCGACAATATCGAACTAGATAGTGGTCGCTGGCCGCGCTTCGGGCTGGCCGCAGTTGATTATCGGACTATGGAGCGTACCTTGCGTCCAAGTGCGATATGGTATGGAAAAGTGATAAAGAAACTGCGAAAGGTATAGGCGTGATGAATGATCCTTTCGCTCGAACTGAAACACGAATTGCTGTTATAGGCGGGGGAACGGGAAGTTTCACGTTGCTATCTGCCCTCAAAAGTCATACGTCGCAACTTGCAGCTATCGTGAGCATGGCAGATGACGGTGGGAGTACTGGCGTCCTGCGTGATGAGCTCGGAGTGTTGCCGCCTGGCGATGTACGGCAATGTCTTGTAGCACTCAGTGATTCACCGAAAGTGCGAGATCTTTTCAATTACCGATTTGAAGAGGGGACATTTAATGGCCACTCCTTTGGTAACTTGCTGCTCACCGCACTCGAAAAGACAACTGGTAATTTCACAGAGGCAATAGAGACTGCATCGGAAATTCTCCGCGTCCATGGCGTCGTGATCCCCGCCACCTTGGACAATGTTCGCCTAAAGATGGAATGGGAGGCGGCAAGCGTCACGCTGCACGGCGAACGTATCATCGATGCCGACGCATTTGGACACGATCCACGTACTGCAACATTATCACTTACCCCTAGCGCGATGGCAAACCCAATGGCACTCAGGGCCATCGAAGAGGCAGATATGGTAGTGATTGCACCAGGGGACCTCTACACATCGCTAGGTGCGTTATTAGTTATAGAAGGTATCGGTGATGCATTAATACGTACACAAGCACCGGTAGTGTATGTGGCGAATCTGGTGACGAAACAGGGTCAGACAGACGGCTTTACGGTGAGTGATCACGCCGCGGAAATCGAACGATTTATTGGTGCGCCTGCGCTAGACTACGTACTATACAATCAGCAAACTCCGTCCGAGGAGTTGGCTCGACGGTATGAGGCAACAGAAGGTGCACGCGTCACGGCTGTAGATGCAGAGGCACTGAGCGCAGCGAAGTACGACGCAATGGGCGGAGATTTTTTGAGTGCTATGGCTACAGGCCATAGGGGTGACTCTTTACCTGTCACGCGTTCGCTTATTCGTCATAACACACGCACTGTCGCAGATGCTATAATTAAGCTATATGAACACAGCAGAGCACGCTCATCAAATTGACACCCTTTATATTGTAGATTTCGATCGCACTCTTGCTGATAGCGATAAGCTCCTAGAGGTGTTTATGGAGGTGACAAACCAGTATGTGCACCTTCCTCTTGCGCAGGTAAAAAAAATCAATGCAGATGTAGGCGCAAAAGGTGATTCTTTCGATATTGCGAATTATGTCAGGGATCATTTGGCGTCTCAAGGTGCGACAGGGGAGTGGGAGAAGCTTCAGAAGCAGTTTACTCATGACTCCCGTTCGCTGAATATGCTACTTCCGGGTGCAAATGAGTTACTTGCGCTGCTCGAGGATCGCGACTATCGCTACGGTATTCTAACGTACGGAAACCCATTGTGGCAGCACATTAAACTTACTGCAGCTGGCTTTAATCATGTGCCGCGCATTGTCACTACAAGTAAACACAAGGGGCGTTTGATCTCGCGCTGGCAAGACGAGCAAGGGTTATTTCACCTCCCTCATGAGTTCGGTGGTGGTATTGCGCGGCGTATTATCTTGATTGATGACAAGGCTGCGAGCTTCGATAGCTTTCCGTCAGTGCCATCTCTCGGCTTTCAGGTACTCGATCGTAGCCGTGCGTTGCCCGCACAGTTAGGCGAGGTTCCTTCGAATGTGACGCATTGCACGAATCTTGCAGACGTTATAGCGCTGCTCTAGTCGGAGAGTACGTTGTTTACGAGATTGGAGCGGTGTGCAGTTCAGCGTGCATGCTCCTTATAATATGGCATTGCAACTATTTGTTATCGCTGTAGACTATTGACAAAACATAACCAGTATGATAATGTGAATAGTATCATGACACAGAAAACAAAAACCACAACCAAAAAAGCAACAACCAAAACAACCGCTAAAGCAACTAATAAAAACACACTCGAAGCGCGCCTTGTAAAAGACGAGAAGCAGCTTGCGAAAGATAAGGTGTTGCTTGCAGAGGCTGAAGAGCGAATCGTTGAGATGACAATCGGTGAAGACATGCGTAATGCAGTGTTGATAGTATCACTCCTCATCAATATGTTCATTCTTATTACATGGATACTGCTGCAGGTGACAACGCAGTATGACTACGCTATCTCGGCAGCAATTTTCGGACGATAGTCGTACCGATATCGTGGTATTTTTTGTGACAAGACCCTTGCAGTAGTGCGAGGGTCTTTCTCTGTTAGGCCATAAACTTATCCACATATCTGTGGATAATTAGACATACATACACAATAACTGTCAAAATTGGGGGTTGCAGTGGGTAGAAGTGGGTAGTATGATGAGTTCAGTGGCAAACGTAACGAACGACAAAAACAAACAAGCCCACTAACAAACCACAACAATCAACTCTTAATCCCAAAAAGGAAACTGAGTGGCAACGGTAGATTATTTCGAGCGAAAGCTGGACGACAAGCATAGACTTACCATCCCAGCGGAGCTACGAGCAGAATTTGCTAGCGGAGTTGTCATCACCCGAGGGTTTAAGAACTACTTACACCTATATCCACAGGATATTTGGGACAGGGAAGTAGAACAGGCGCTCAAAGGTAGCATTCTCGACGAACAAGTCGCAGACCTCAACGTAAAATTCCGTAGAGGCAAAACTACCGATGAACTTGACCAAAAGCAGGGTCGGGTCACATTAGAGCAACATCTGCGCGACTATGCAGGTATAGAGCGAGACATCGTGGCGACACGATCTGGTCTGTATTGGCGTATCGAAGCAGCTGATTAGGCGCCGGATAACTCGTACCTTAACAATTTGATGTATCAGAAAAACTCTCGAGATCTGCCAATCTGGCAGCGTGGTGTGATCCTTCCGAAATCACGTAAAATCAATTCGGCGTACCTTTCCCAAAAAACACACCTCCCAAAAAACTCCACCTCACACATAAGTCTCTCACAATTGACACTCTCCTTAACTGTTGCAAGTCAACATATCATGAGTGTCATCGACTAATGAAAAACAAACACACCACAACAAAAACAAACAACAAAACCACGTTGTCAGTTTGGTGATCTCGAGTCTCTATCAGGTATACTGGTAGAGATGAGTATAAAAGAACACGTTCCACCACAGTCTCGTGCTCCAAAAGAGTACGAGCTACATGTTCCCGTATTGCTCGATGCAACGCTTGATATACTACAGCCCAAGAGGGGAGAGAGCTATCTCGACCTTACGGCCGGCTATGGTGGTCATGCGGAAGCTTTTTTAGAGCAGACGGACAACTTTACTGATTCTGTATTGGTTGATCGCGACGAGTATGCAATTGCACACCTCCAGCGTTTTGCCGAGCGCGGTATACGGTTGTTACAGACCGATTTCGTGAGCGCAGCTCATGAGCTTATCGCTGAGCAGAAGCAGTTTGACATAGTAGTTGTGGATTTGGGAGTGTCATCACCACAACTCGATCAGGCGACGAGAGGATTTTCTTTTACTAAACCGGGCCCACTCGACATGAGGATGGATCGTAGTCAAGCTACGAGCGCGGAGACGATTGTGAATACCTATTCACAAGAAGCTCTGATGAATATCATCATGAAATACGGGGAAGAAAAGCGGGGCTTCGCAAGAAGAATCGCCACCGGAATAGTAGAGCAACGTCCATTCTCAACTACGAAACAACTCGCTGATATGATCGCGCACCTTCACCGTGGCAAATGGCAACGTGTCCATCCGGCCACACGTACCTTTCAAGCACTGCGAATCGAGGTTAATCAAGAACTCGCGCAAGTGGAGGCTATTTTACCACTCCTACCACGCCTTTTACACCAGAACGGTCGAGTAGGGGTGATAAGCTTCCATAGTCTCGAGGATAGACCTGTTAAACGGTTCTTTAAAGAGCAAGCAGACGCCGGCTTCGAAGCTGAGCTGTTTTTGCTCAACAAAAAACCCCTCGATGGTGCAACTTACGATGTTCACAATCCGCGATCGCGAAGTGCTAAGCTTCGTGGCGCAGTGAAAAAATAAACAAAAGAAAGGGAGAAGCATAATGCCAATCCACATCAAAGTACAAAAGACTAACTCAGTTTCACAAGAAGTAGCTGTAAAAGTCAAATAGTCACACTAGATACCCGCGCAAAAATAGCGCGGGTATCTACCACACACAAAAAACTAACACAAAAAGAGAACAATAATAATGTCTTATACTCGTACCGCGCAGTACGCTGGCCGGCGTCAACAAAGCTGGGGGCGCAATCAAAACACCACACGGTTTGTTTCTCCAGTCAAATTGGGGCCCGTGATGCACACGATTATCGTGGCGCTCATGATACTCGTACTCGGACTTATCTATCTTACGCAGGCCTCTGGCTCCGCAGCCTACGATTACCAGGCCAGCGAGATCGATCAAAAAATCAATGAACTTGCCACGAAAAAAGCTGACCTCGAAGTAGAGAATGCTCGCTTGAGTGCACTTGAAACTGTACGCAACAGCGACGTGGCAAAGGCTATGACTCAGCCACAAAGCACACAATACGTGCGATAATAGGAACACTGTATGTTCTCGATACCTCGCCATATCACCAGATCACAACTATTAGCCATCCTTCTCACCGGAGCGATGGTTTTGATAGTATTCAGGTTATTTTACCTGCAGATTATCCAGCACGAGTATTATGTAGCGCTTGCGACAGATGAGCAGGTGAAGCGGCTGGAAATCCCGGCGAACCGGGGTATGATCTATGCGATGGATGGCGACAATCCGGTACCGCTTGTAATGAACCAGCAAGTATACACGTTGTTTGCGGATCCAACAGTCGTAGATGAGCCAAAAAAAGTCGATGAAGCAGTGCGAAGCGTCGCAGGGGGCAATCTTGTCGTTGAGGATGTGCTATCGAAAATCACCGACAAAAGTTCGCAGTACAAAGTACTAGCTAAGAATGTAACCTTGCGTCAAGCGGAGTTGATCAAAGAAAAGAAGCTCAAGGGCATAGGGTTTCAGAGAGTTTCACAGCGCGTATATCCAGAAGGCGAGATGGCGGCACAGACGCTGGGATTCGTCAACTATGAAGGAAAAGGTCAATACGGCGTAGAGCAAGAGCTTAACGATCGTCTAACCGGTAAAGATGGACTACTTAAATCTGTCACGGATGTGGCAAATGTACCACTTTCTATTGGTAAGGATAATATCCGCCAGGAACCTGTTGACGGCGATAGTGTCGTTCTTACTATCGATCGCAATATTCAGGCGAAGGCCCAGGAAACATTGCTTGCAGGCCTGCAGCGCTCCGGCGCTACACATGGAAGCGTGTTGGTGATGGATCCGAATAATGGGGACGTACTGGCTCTGGCGGATTTCCCTACGTATAACCCAACTGATTTCACGACAGTAACAGATGAAAAAGTATTTCGAAACGTCGCGACGACTGAGCCGTATGAGCCAGGTTCCGTGCTCAAGACATTCACGATAGCAGCTGGACTTGATAGAAATGTGATTAAACCAGACTCAACTTTTTATAATACTGACAGCATTCAAGTGAAAGACCGCACTATCACAAACGCACTCAAAGATGTAACAGGTACCGTCACCATGCAAACAGCACTCGACAACTCCTTGAATACGGGTATGGTCACAATAGCGCAGCGACTAGGCGACGGCAAAGAAATTACCCGAGGTGCGCGTGATACGATGTATGATTATTTTCACAATCGACTCGGTTTGGGTGAGCGTACAGGGGTGCAAATCGCCAACGAACAGCCTGGTACATTAATCTCGCCAGACGATGTGCAGGGCAACGCAGTGCGATATTCAAATATGGCGTTTGGACAAGGGCTCGATGTGACGATGATGCAGGTGGCAGCCGGCTTCTCGGCTATTGTCAACGGCGGAACGTATTATTCGCCAACAGTCGTAGCCGGCCGTATGGATGGTAGTCAACTTGTGCGAGAGCAGCACGCACAGGAGCGGAAGGGTGTGATTAGCGCTGAAGCTTCTGCGCAGGCCAAGGAGATGATTCATCAGGCGCGTACTGGCTACACGAACACTGACTTACCTGGTTACTATGTAGGCGGCAAAACAGGTACGTCTCAAACCCTCCAAGACGGTGAGTACATTAGTACACAAACTGTCGGCACGTACTTAGGGTTCGGGGGTGATGATAGTCAGTCAAAATACGTTATAATGGTGCAAGTGTCTGGCGAAAATATGAATCTCGAGGGTAACAAGCATGCAATGCCGATATTCACAGACCTTTCGAACTGGCTATTAGGATATTATCAACTACAACCAAGGGCATAATTATGGATAACTCTATCACGTTGACAGATTTAACAAATGAAATGACGAGCGTTTTTATACTGAGCGTCGCGGCATTTGTACTGGCAATGATGCTTACTCCGATATACACGTATCTGGCGTATCGTTATAAGTTTTGGAAAAAACAGCGGCAAACTAGCACGACAGGCGAGAAGTTACTTGTATTCGCTAAACTGCACAAGGAAAAATTCAAACGTAATATTCCAACTATGGCAGGGGCTATCGGGGTGATAGCAATTGCCACTGTCACGTTATTCAACCTCGACAGGGGAGAGACCTGGTTGCCGCTGGCTGGCTTAATCGGCGGTGCACTAGTGGGCTTGTTTGATGACATTATCAACCTTAAGGGCGATGGCTCGGGTGTGGCTGGACTGCGCACGGAAGTAAAGTTTATGATGATCACCGCGTTAGGTATAGCACTTGGCTGGTATTTCTTTGCCAAGCTGGGCTATACGAGCGTACATATTCCGTTTGCCGGACCAATTGATATTGGCTGGATGATGGTGGCACTCTTTGCGTTTGCCGTAGTAGCGACAGGCAACGCAGTGAATATCAGCGATGGGCTAGACGGACTCGCTGGCGGATTGCTCGCTATAAGCTTTACGGCGTTTGGTGTGATCGCACTCTTGCAAGGCCAGTTTTATCTGGCAGGATTTTGCTTCACGGTCGTCGGAGCACTACTGAGTTACCTGTGGTTCAATATTTATCCGGCGAGATTCTTTATGGGGGATGTCGGGAGTTTTGCCTTCGGTGTCGCGTTGGGTGTGGTTGCAATGTTCACAAACACGTTATTTCTACTCCCGATCATCGGTATTATATTTGTGATCGAAGCAGGGTCGAGCTTACTGCAAATTACCAGTAAGCGCTTGTTCCATCGTAAGATTTTTACCTCAGCTCCAATCCATCATCATCTCGAAGCCGCAGGTTGGCCTGAAACAAAAGTTACGATGCGCTTCTGGGTGATTGGTGCCGTCGCTGCATTGATAGGTGTATTTCTGGCTATTGCTGGAGGGCATATTTAGAGTGCGCGACTCGCTGCGCCAGGTTCGCGACACTACGCGAACACTTGTCCGTCGTCACAATCCTGATTATAAGATCATGATGTATACGACAATCTTGGTGCTGATAGGCTTGATAATTATTTTTGCCATCGGCCCGCAGCGAGCAAATGTTCTGAATGAATCGTTTGGTAGTGATCTATCGGAAATGCATTTTGTTATTAAGCAGGGTGCGAGCGTCGTGATGGCGATAGGGTCATTTATATTTTTTGCATTTTTTGTGCGCATAGAACAGTTGAAACGATTTGCAAAGCCACTATTGTACGTAGGGCTTGGTGCAAGTCTCTTGCTCTTTGTACTGGGTGACCAAATGCTGAAAGTGGACTCGGTTGCGCAGTGTGCGCTCGGTGCCTGTCGATGGTTTATAGTGCCAGGACTGGGCACCTTTCAGCCGTCTGAGCTACTCAAGTTCGGTGTGCTGTTGTTTTTGGCTGTATTCCTAGCGAAAAGGATGAAGGCCGGGTTGATAAATAGTAGGGATAAAACGATCATACCGGTGATGGTATTGATGGCGATATGCGCAGTGTTTGTCATCGTGTTGCAAAAAGATCTTGGTACGGGTATTGCGCTGTTTGCGATAGCGACCAGCATGTTGGTTGTGTCGGGCGTAGATAAAAAAATTGGTGCCGTTCTTCTTGCGTTGCTACTGGTGGGCGGATTGCTGATGATAATCACTGCGCCTCATCGCATCGACCGCGTGACGACGTTCCTGAAGGGGGATGAAGCTTCTGTGGATGATGCATCTGGCTATCACATTGCACACGCTAAAATAGCCATAGGGAGCGGTGGATTCGAAGGTGTTGGTATAGGTAACAGCGTGCAGGCAGCAGGCTACCTGCCAGAGGCTATCAATGACTCAGTGTTTGCTATCCTAGGAGAGACATTTGGATTTGTTGGTCTGGTGTTTATTTTGGCGGTATTCTATTTGCTACTCATGCGCATCTTGCATTTGGTGGATCTATTGGAAAAGCCTGAACATCAGCTCATTGTTGCAGGGGTGTTCGGCTGGATAGCATCACATGTGATTATCAATGTCGCTGCCATGACAGGGCTCATGCCACTGACTGGTATTACATTGCCATTTCTCAGTTTCGGCGGCACAAGTATGCTGTTTATTGCGGCTGCACTTGGTGTAGTTTTTCAGATTTCGCGTTATACTGTTCATGGTATCAAACGAGAGGAGAAATATGAAAATACTCGCGGTAGGCGGGGGGTCGGGCGGCCACGTTACGCCAGTCGCCGCAGTCATTGAGCAGCTTGCAACGCAACTACCAGCAGACTCACTTACGGTAGTATTTGTTTGCGATCGGGCGTTCGAATCTCAGTCCAAGGGTATTATGGCTACTGTTTCTGTGCCCGTAAAAATAAAAACGATTACCTCTGGTAAGTTGCGTCGCTATGCGCATATCTCTTTATGGCAACATTTTGCCCACATTAGTATAGTCGGCAAGAATGTGCTTGATATCTTTAAGGTGATCATTGGCTTTATTCAAAGTCTCATACTGATTGTAAGGTTTAAGCCAGATGTTGTGTTTGCAAAAGGTGGTTTCGTATGTTTGCCTGTTGGCTTCGCTGCATGGTGTCTGCGTCGTCCTCTGGTCATACATGACTCCGATGTACGCCCTGGCTTAACAAGCAGGTTACTCGCTAGATTCGCAAGAGTCATCGCGACGGGTTTCCCGCTCGAAAATTATCCGTACCCTCTACCTAAAAGTCATTACATAGGAGTACCGATTGATCAGAAATATTCTCCGATTTCAGAAGCACAGCAGGCGAAGTATAAAAACCTGATGGGCGTCGACACCTCTCAACAGCTTATTCTTGCGTTTGGTGGAGGTTTGGGATCTACTGCTATCAACGATGCGATGGCCAGCCTCGCGCCTACGTTAAATGAGAACATAGTAGTATATAACGTTACTGGTAAGGGTAATATAGAACGTGCGAAGCAAAAGGGTGGCGGAATCGTGAACTATCGTGCTGAGGAATTTGTGTACGGATTACATGGTGCGATGGCCGCAGCGGATCTGGTTATCACGAGGGCAAGCGCCACCGCTCTGCAGGAGCTAGCAGGGCTTAAGAGAGCGACAATTGCAGTTCCGGCTAGTCAGCTTGGTGACCAGCAGCTCAATGCAAAGTTGTTTAAAGCATCGAATGCGGTGCTTGTGATGCATGACGATGACCTGAAAGATATCGACATGCTCTCAGCAACCGTCAATGAGCTTATGGACTCAGCAAGTCGCCGTAGAACGCTAGCAAATGCGCTCCATGCATTCGCCAAGCCAAAGGCAGCTAGTGATCTAGCCGCGTTGATAATTGCGGCGAATAATAGATAGCGAGCTACTCGATAAACTGCTACAATATGCATAAGTATTATGGCACTTTTTTCACGCAAATCCTCACCGAGCTCGCACCCGCCGCGTCGTCGCGCACTTGATACGAGCGAGCAGCAGCTACGATCGCAGGAGCGTGACCGTCAAGCTACGGCATATCGTCGTGGTCGAACGCTAGCGGGAAGTACGAGTCATACATTGAGAAGTGGTGATCCGCACGCTTTGAGTGCGGCAACTCCACGAGAAAAAGTGCATCATTTGACACGAATGCGTAAAAAGCTGTCCTTCACGTTGAGTATGCTTCTAATTGTTATTCTACTGCTGGCGGTTTTCTTGCAGCAGTTTACTGCGAGTGTGACAGTCAGCTTTGGCGATGCGCCTCGCATGAGTGATGGCACGAAGTACCAGGATACACTGCAAGAATACTTGTCGCAAAACCCTCTCGAGCGCCTTCGGTTCAATATGGATCCAGAACGTCTCAACCGATATGTCACCTCAAAGCTGCCGGAAGTTGAGCGCATTGAGCCTGCTGGCGCAACTGGCTTGGTGAGTTCGGGTTTCGATATCACGCTGCGCCGCCCTGTCGTGAGCTGGCAAGTAGATAATATGCAGTATTTTGTCGATGAGCATGGCGTATCTTTTACAGAAAGTGTCTATGACGCCCCGCCAGTCAAGATAGTCGACAATAGCGGAGTTAATTATACGGCGGGCAGCGATTGCGAGTGAGAGGTTTTTGGCATTTGTCGGGCAAGCTGTGGCCCTTACTTCGCGTGCCGATTTAAACGTTACGCAGGTATCTATACCAACCGGTACGTCGCGCCAGGTTGAGCTAAGCCTTGAGGGTCGCTCATATCCTGTGATTATGTCTATAGATAGATCAGTAGGGGAGCAGGTAGAAGATATGTCGCGAGTCGTGATGTACTTTGATGCCCAGCAGGTTTCGCCACGCTACGTCGACCTGCGTGTCAAAGGCAAAGTGTTCTATCGAGACTAACAGGGGAGTGCCTCTAGTGTTATGGATGTAAAGCAGGGTAGAGTGATGGTGTACTCTTCTCTATTGAAAAGTGTTCGTATTCTGTTCTATAAAAGTAAAAAACATACTAATATAACTTTATTATAAAAAAGTCAAATATCCTATAAATGCAGCCGATAGAGTAGGGGGTCGGTGAGGAGCGAACAAGAGGCAACCGCATTAAAATATCTTCAAGCATCAGGAATTCGACGATATGTGTTTGCCGATAAATAAAAACATACTATTGTGGAAAAACTATACTATGTCAAATATTGTGTAAATTGTCAAACACCAATTCATAACTGCGAATATAAGCGGACATGCCCAGCACGCTCGTACACATACAGTAGTGCTACATACACAACACGCGAACACGCAACAGAACAAACTTGATACATATCTTTGCGAGAAATATGTTTAGTAGAGGGACCAACCCTATCGATATACGAGACAAGGAATATATATCGCGTATATAGGACATATACATAATCATATTAAGTATATGTCCTATATGTCGTAAAAGATATATTGTGCGACGTTAGGTATGTATCACGTTTGTGAATACATATAGCTTTGTGCGTACTACATTTTTTGTATTTTTAACTCACTGCGATCTATTCTAATTTTGTACTACTGCCCCGCAATGATTCGGTGCTATTTGTACTCTCGTCTCGCGCTGCTCGTGTATCGATTGTCATGAATATGTGTCCGGGCACACATTCGTTGTTGCGAACATATTATAATCAATACGGCTGGACTCTCTTATCTATGATGACTGAATAAGTTCTATTTTTGTTCGTATCTGTATACTAACTAATTTGCTTACTTGCATCATCGGATGGTGAAGTTGCGGCCAGAGTGTCCGTAGACTTATTGTGTAAAGGTGGGGTAGGTGGGATGGCTTGAAGCGCACTACTCCCCTGCTTCTCCATAAGTTCGCGTATGATGCGAATATCTTTTTGCATGTTTAGCGTTGCGCGTTCAACTTTTCGGCGTCTGGCTGCGCTGTAGATGGCATGAATAGCCAGAAGAACTGCGAGTATGAGTGTGACTACTAAGCTTATCGAAAGAACTGGCGCAAACGCACTCAAGTCAATATCTGGTACTGCTGTCCCCTGCCCTAAGCTCGTCTCAATGTTAGGATAAGTGTCTTGCATGTCACTAGTATAGCAAATTAAAATGCTTAAGCAGATTCAGGCGTGTCTTCTGCTGGCGGTACGATGTTGTCTAGTGGGTGCATGACAATAGGCCGCAAGCCCGGGTAAGTCGCCCTCTTCCAGTCTACCGTGGCTCCACGTCGGATATGATATGCACGTACGACTGCACGTGTTGTGTCTGGAGGGTTTAGTACCCTCTCCTCGATGGCAGCACTTTGCGGCATCGCATGGCGAAACAGAGAGGTGCGTAGCCTATGGGGGATTGACCGTGCATGGATATCAATTGCGGTTTCATTGTTGATTTCCTGCACATCTTCTCTGTTAATGATCGCGATTTGACCGTATGTCTCATCAATTCCTCGCAGTTTTACGTGCGACAAATCTTTTGTGTCGTATCGTGCCATGGCGGCCTGTAAAAGAGCTAGCTTTGCTACAGCATCGCTTCGATCCTGTAGAAGCATGAGGTCTTGCTCCATATCGGCAACTGCGCGCTTCCACTCCTCGAGTACGCGCGCTTCCTCGTCCGTCATGTCGGCACGTTCAACTATCTCTATGATTTTATGTTGCGCTTCTAACGCGGTATAGCGACCGCCATCTGTATAATCTACTTTGAGTCGCATGCTGATGTCAGACGCATTTGTACGGGCGAGCCAGCTGAGCGCTGTGTTGTCTGTGTGGGCACCTTGGTCCATACGCAGGTCATTGCCGTAGCCTTGTTCAATAGCCCGTAGAACGAGCGACGATGTGCCGAATGCCATGCGCGTCGCCCAGGGCGAGATATGTGGATCCGCACTGATGATGTGCAGTCGTCGCATCGTTTCGTCGTTAGTGTGAGGCTCGTCCCGCATGTTAATAAGCGGCCGTATGCTGCTACCTGTTGTGTTGGTGTTGAAATCTGCTGCTACGCACGATATTTTTTGACCAAAGTGGTACCGTGCACTACCGTCGCCCTCTTGCTGAATCATTCCAGACCCGAGCATAGCTTGACTGGTAGCGAGATGTAGGCCGTAAAGGTGGAGGTACTCATCGCTCACCTTGGGTATGCTGCGTCTATCTGCTGAAAGGTTCATATGGTAACCCCAAGCCGTGTTGGACTCGTCTATCACACGTTTGGAGAGGAATATTTTTTGAATTTTTTCAGTTGATTTAACATGCCTCGCGAGACTATCGATAACAAACAGTTCACTAGCTAGCTCGTTCGTGACAACACCTTCTTCGAACCTAGTATCTTCTGGGGTTGCGTATTCTAGGTGTGATCCTACATCTTGATAGTGTCGCGCTCCGTTACTAAGCATCTCACCTGAGCGTAAGATGCCTGGGTGGAGCGAACTATTAAAGAATTGAGGCGCGGATTCGAGTTGTAACTGACTCGGGGGCGAGTCTTTCAGGGTGGCGGTGATTTGCCACTCCATCTCCGAGGCAACAACGCGAGGCTGGATCTCTGCCATGGTAGAGCCTCCTGAAGATTATTGCCCGCCCTTTTGACGGAAGCCCATTACGAACTCTTCAGCGTTTGCTTCGAGCACCTCACCGACTTCATCAAGAATGCTGTCAATATCGTTCACGAGTTCTGTACTTCTTGCGGCTTGTTCGCCGAGTGCGCGCTGCTGCTCTGGTGATACTTCGGCTATTGCTTCTTCTTCTCTGTGCTCTGTTGCCTTGCTGGTGCGTTCTTGTGACACGGTATGACCTCCATCAACTTGCCTTATATTAATTGATTGTACTCTTGCATCAAGTGGTGTCTAGCGTATAGTGTTGTGAAATTGTTCATAAAATTAGAGCCTACCTGTCCTTATGGGCTTTGATATTCATTCAAGCTGTAAATATGCTGTATACTGGATACTACCGATGAGCAAATTTTCCACTGTAATTATATCCAATCGTTTGCCTGTCAGCGTCGCAAGAAAAGACGGTAAACTAGTGTATGAGGCGAGTAGCGGCGGACTAGCAACAGCTATGAGCTCCCTTGAGGCTGACGACAAGATCTGGATCGGATGGCCTGGCATCGATGCTGATACATTGTCTGACGACGAACGTCAAGAGATTATCGATGAGCTGAAGAAACAGGGATGTTTCCCAGTATTCCTTACCGCCAAAGAGGTTGAGTTATATTACGAAGGATACGCCAACGATACGTTGTGGCCGCTCTTTCACTATTTTCAAAATGTTGCGAGCTACCCGCTCGAGTACTGGGAAGCCTATCAGGTCGTAAACGAAAAGTTCGCCGACGCTGCAGCAGAAGTGTCTACGCACGATGCGCGCATTTGGATTCAGGATTATCATTTCCTCTTGCTTCCCGGTCTTATACGTGAACGTGCGCCAGGCCTTACTATTGGATTCTTTCTGCACATTCCTTTTCCAAGTTTTGAGATTTTTCGCATGCTCCCGCAGCGCAAAGAACTGCTAGCCGGGCTTCTCGGCGCAGACGTCATAGGATTTCATGTCTATGACTATGCCCAACACTTTCTCGATAGCTGTCGGCGCTTGCTCGGTATACCCTCGTCGAACGGTACCCTAGAATACGAAGGTCGCATGGTCAAGGCCTCCGCCTACCCTATCGGTATCGATTATGCAAAATTTCGCGCACAGCTTGATACTCGTGAAACCAAAGCAGCGCTCAAACAACTTGACGAGTCGTATGGCAAGCAAAAACTGATCTTATCAGTTGATCGCCTCGACTATTCAAAAGGTATTCCAGAGCGTCTTGAGGCATTTCGACTACTACTCGAAGAGTACCCGGAATATCTTGGCAAAGTAAAGCTTCTTATGATAGCGGTACCATCGCGCACGGGCGTAAAAGCGTATCAAGAGCTACGTGATGAGATTGAGATGACCGTGAGTCGTATCAACGGCACATACGGCACGGTTGAATGGGCGCCGATATCATATCAGTTCCAGAACAGGCCTTTTAGCGAGATTGTCGCGCTCTATGCGCATGCTGACATCATGTTAGTAACACCCATACGCGACGGCATGAACTTGGTTGCCAAAGAATACGTGGCGAGCAAACGGCGCAAAGGTGGCGTACTGATACTCAGCGAGATGGCCGGTGCTATCGACGAAATGCCAGAGGCGCTGAGCATCAATCCAAACAACGCTAAATCTGTCGTCTCGGCCATTCACGAAGCGCTTTCTATGTCAGCGCATGAACAAAAGCAACGACTTACTGCCATGCAAAAGCGTCTCTCTGTGGTGACTGTGCAAAACTGGGGCAAAGAGTTTATGTACGATCTCGAAGTAACCTCTACGCAACAAGGCTCTATCAAGCAACTGTCTCTCACGCAGCGACAGCGGCTCGTCACGCGTTACCGTACCGCCTCTCAACGCCTGATCGTCCTCGACTATGATGGTACGTTGCGAAGCTTCGTAAAAACACCGTCTCCGCTAGCTGCCGCACCAACGCTTCGTATTCGTCGTGCACTCAAGGCATTGACCGACCAACCTAATACGACTGTTGCTATTGTGAGCGGCCGTACGCGCCGTGCACTTTCGAGTTGGTTCGTGGGACTACCTGTAGTGCTCGCCGCCGAACATGGTGCCTGGAAGCGCTATGATCGTAAGTGGCATGAAGTTGAAAGCGAATTTAAGAAAGACAAGAAACGTATCCGTGCCGTGATGGATAAATACGTAAGTCGTACGCATGGCTCAGAGATCGAAGAAAAGGATCATGCACTGGTATGGCATTATGTCAATGTAGAGCCAGATGTCGCATATAAACGTGCCATGGAGCTTCATCATGAACTCACTGAACTGCTCGCTGGTGAAGACGTAACAGTCAACGAAGGGCGCAATATTGTCGAAGTTAAGCCTAGCTTTGTAGCAAAGTCAAACGTCGTACGCGAGCTGACACAGCGCTATAAGGCAGACTTTGTGCTTTGTGCGGGCGATGATTACACCGATGAAGACATGTTCCGCGTACTCCAAGATGACCCGAGTGCACTCACTATTAAGGTTGGTTCCGGAGATACGGCTGCACGACACTCTGTGGGCAAGCCAGCAGAACTTCTTGGTTTGCTCGAAGAAATGCAACCACCATCTTCTACGCTTCTCTTACCGAGTGTTCCGAAGAAAATTCCTCGTAAGATCCTCCGCTGGCTTCGTAAGTAGCCTGCTGCAAACTACGCTATTTCGCTTCGACGGCCGCAGCTGGTTTTTTCCTGCGTGAACGTTTGCGCTTTCGCTTCTTTGGCTCGTCCGTTCCGCTCGCCTCTTCGGGAGGCTGCGCGCTAGCCGGTGCTACAGTAGTAGTCTGAGGCTGCTCTACGGTGTCCTCATCTTTGGCGGCAGGTGTCGCCTCGTGATGTACGGGCTTTGCCTTTGTGGGATGATTGATCTTTAGTACCCCATCGTTTGTGGTGGTGGCGACAGGTAACGGGGTTGGTGTGGGGGTTTGTGGTGGCTGAGATACGACTGGCGCCTTAGTCTCTTGAGGCTTCTGCGCGGCCGGGGCTTGAGGTGGTTCTGGTGCTTTTGTTGGCGTTGGCTTCTTGAGTTGTTCCGGTGGCTTGATAAGGTCGCTAATTTCCTGCTCTACTTCGGCACGAGGACGGCTAAACTGAAGGCGTGAGTGCTCGATAATATAATGTGAGTTATCTGCCAGAGGAGGCGGTAGATTGAGGGTGGTCGCGCTAAATGCCGGAGACTTTTCTCCCTGGATGACCATATTAACGATAAAGTGCCTATTGTGCATCTGTAGCAAGTCGCTCGCTTCAAATTGTGGCTGAAATTGTTGCGCGAGAACCTGGGCATCCTCGGCCGATACGCGAAAGCCTATCATCGTACCGACGTTGCCAAACACGGCACCGCGTACAGTATCACTCATCTGTGAGATATATTGATTGGCAACAGTTAGGTTTAGTCCGTACTTGCGTGCCTCAGACAAGATAGTCGCGAAAGAGTCTGTCGCAAAATTTTGGAACTCGTCTACATAGAGGTAGAATGGTCTACGATCTTCAACGTTTGGTATGTCTGAGCGACTCATGGCCGCAAGTTGGATTTTTGTCACGAGGAATGCGCCCAAAATACCAGCATTGTCTTCGCCGATCAGACCCTTTGAAAGGTTGACTACGAGAATCTTACCTTCGTCCATCATAGTGCGTATATTAAATGTACTTTTTGGTTGCCCGATAATATTTCTGATCACCGGGTTGGCGGTAAACGCACCGACCTTATTGAGGACTGGTGCGATTGCTTCAGAGACGAACTTATCATTCCAGCTCGCAAATTCTACTTTCCAAAACTGCAATACAACAGTATCTGTGCAGTAGTCGAGCGTTTCTTTGCGGAACTTTTTGTCGGTAAGCATGCGTGTAATGTCGAGCATGGTCGTCTCTGGTCTGTCGAGTAGCGCGAGGATAGTATAGCGCAAAATATACTCAAGACGCGGCCCCCAACTTTCTCCAAACATACGCTTTAGTACACCGATCACCTCTGAACTAATATTGCTCTTCATGTTCGGGTCTGTCACTTCAAGAGGATTGAAGCCAATTGGGTGAGACGTGTCGGCTGGATTAAAATATACGACGTCCTTGATGCGGTTGGCAGGTATAAACTTCATATTGTTGATGGCGAAGTCACCGTGTGGGTCGATTATAGCGTAGCCTGCGTTGTGATATACATCGCTGAGTGCAAACAGCTCAAGTAAACCAGACTTACCTGCACCGGTTTGCCCGATGATATAGACGTGACGTGAACGGTCGTAACGCAGCATGCCGAACTGATGATTGATGCCGCGAAAGTTTGTCAGCCCAAACGCAGAGATGTTTTCGTCTATCGCTTCATTGCCAGTGATAAGTGGTAGCTTGGCTGGAGGTTCTGCTGTTTTGGTATTTGCCCAGACGATATTCGGCGTTTCGACGTTGGTGTGCGGCAGATGGAACACCGACGCCACCTCTTCGATATTGAGTATAAAGCCGTCTCCCGCCATAAAAATACGGCCTCGATATGCACTAAGTGCATCTTTTTCAAATGTCGCATTGGTTTGCTTAAACCCATTGAGGTTCGTGCTATTGAACTGCTTAAAGGTACCGACGAGTGCTTGCATACGTAATTTTGCGTTTGCGTTGCTTTCCCCGAGGTACGCTAAGCGAATCTTTACCTGATAGCCAAGTTTGGTCGCTTTTTTCTCGGCCTCGGCGATGCGAGTTTTGTCTCGCTCCGATATTTCTTTAGCGGCTGACCCTTCTTTTGCTTCGGGTGGCTTGACGAGTGCCTCAAACAGCATGCCGAGCCATTTCATATCAAATCCACCGCCGAGGATATTGAGTCCCCCGCCCTCTTTGACTTTTTTGATCCACTGATAGCTAGACTTATGCCAAATATCCGGAATAGGCCGCACGAGTACTTGTATCCAGAGTTCTTCGCCGGTATCTTCAAGCTTAGCAAGAGTTCCTGTGATACCTGCAAGCGGATCGACTTCAAAGCTTTGGAATGTTTTGAGCGGCAAGAACTCACTATCCGCCAGGTCAATCTCAGCTGTATGAACGACGCTATGATGTCGCTCATGTGCGACATAATCTTCGTCAGCTTCGTGGATTTGCACTGTAGGATACTGTGAGTATATTTGACCTTCGACAAAGCTCTGCAGGGTTTTTGGCGTCCATACGTAAAAGCGAATCTGTCCCCCGACAGACGCAATCTCAAAACTTAAATGCTCTTGTATGCCGCTTGTACGTTTCAGTTCATCTGCATCACGCAAAATACCATGCAAGCTTGCAAATAGCTGTTCGGCCGCTAGCTCTGATTTGTCATTCGTCTTTGGGATTTCTAGAATAAGCAGCGTGCTCTCGAGTGTCAGTATCTGCTTGATCTTGCGATTGTTCCATAGTGCAAGGCCGCCCAGTATTACACATACGGGAACCCACACGTACGGACTAGTGATGAGCTGGAAAAACTCTACGAAAAACGTCATAATATATGCTCATCACTATATCATACCTCTGTTAATTTTGCAAGCTTGAGCAGATTGATTTCGATGTCAAAATAGCATATCTTTCTACAAAACATCACGCAACCAGTTGGCTGCGTGACACAAGAATTAGAGAATATGTTTATTCTGCAAGCGAATACGTGGCTTTAGCAACGCGTTTGAACTGTGGTTTGCTTTGGAGATTGAGTAAGATAGTAGTTTCCTTAACTTGGCGACTTTTGAGTACGCGGCGGACGATTTCATCCCGATGAAGCGGCTCGCGAGCATCTTTTAGGACGCCAGAGATTGTGTCAGCAACGGTTCCCTTGCTGTAACCCCAGCTATCGAGTGCATAAATGCCACGACCGATAAGTACGAAGCGTTTATCTTTGATAAGTTCGTTGTGAATTGCCTGGGTGGTGACGTCTTTTCGGTTGAAGTCGCTGTCTTTGATAGCTTCGGCTATCTCGCTAAAATGAAGCGGCTTGCCGTTTTCGCTCAAGATGACGAAGATCTTGTCGCGAATATTTTTCGGGTTAACCGTTGGCCATTTTGTAAGACCCCATACGTCTTTGAGGTGTGCAAGATGTTTTGATACGCTGGCAAGTGCTTCGACGTGTTTAGGGTGCTCGTAGTTGAGCTTGTCGTGGAGTTGCTCGATAGTGAGCGGCTCTTTGTTGGCCTTGATAGTTTTGACAATGGTGTCAACTGCGCTACGAATCTTCTTTTCATCTCCGTACTCAGCGATACCTACCGATATATGGTAGTTGTCAGTCTCGTTGACGACGCTTAGGTGGGGTGCAAGCTCAGCGATAAAGGCAATATGTGCGCGTTCTCGGGCATCGCTTTTTTTACCGAGGAGTGAGTCTGTCAGATCTTGTACACGAGCGATCCGGCCGCTGTCGCTGAGGACTCGGATGATGACTTTTTCGCTGGCTGTGACGTCTGGCAAATCGCCGCGCTCTGCGGACATTTTGATACGGATGAGAATAGCTTTTTCAAGTTGGCGAACACGTTCACGGGTGATGCCGAGTAGCTCACCGATTTGCTCGAGTGTTTCTTTGCGCTCATAGAGGCCAAAACGACGAGTGATAATCTCACGTTCACGCTCCTGATCGATAGAATCCACTATCGAGGCAACCGATGCCTTGATATCTATAACTTGTTCCTGCGTAGGAGCTTCGCTCATCTGTCTTTCCTCTCTGCCTCACCTCAGATTATGATGTTGTTCTTCAAATCTATTGTTCATTATAAAACATTGTGTCTTCAATGTCAAACAGATTTTCTGCTTACTGTATTATAGCACGATTTTTACGATGTCTATAAACAATGTTTTGAGACTTTTTATATATGCAGTATGTGCGCTTATGTATATACAGCGCATATATAATATGGTATGCGCTATAGATAGAGTTTATGCTTTACAGAGGTGTATCCACGCAAGTGCATATAACACCTTAAAATAAACATAATATATGTATATCTTGTATGCGTATTAGTCTCTAGATATGAAAAGCCCGCCCCGAAAGAGCGACGTCGTCCCTTTCGGGGCGGGCTTTTTCGTGGGGCGGGTGTGTCAGTCTTAGGCGAAAGCCATGACCGCAAGAAGCAGCCCGACGGGTGCGACAGGTCCGAGGGCTGCGGAGAGTCCCAAGATCCAGCGAGATATCTTCGCACCGTCTTTCCCCATGAACACGCCCGGAAGAAAAACCCCAAACGGCAAGCCTATGACGGTGCCGATCACAATCAATGTGGCTGCGAGTGCAATTCCGAGTCCGGCCCAGACCCCGACCCAACAGATGATCTGAAGGATCAGGGGCAGACCTTGGATAAATGTCACGAGCGGTAGATCGTTCATAGGTTCTCCTGTCGTAGGAAAGACGCTGACGAACAATACTATAACATAATAAATATTATCTTACAATACTATACTACATCTTACTTCTTGCTGCGAGGCGTAGACTTCTTAGTCGCTGGTTTTTTAGTAGGCGTTTTTTTGGCGGTAGTAGACTTGCGGGCAAATCGACCCTTGGCTACGGGCGCATCGGCGAGCATTTGCTTGGCTTGTTCGTGGGTGATGGATTTTGGTTCAGTGTCTTTCGGAATCTTGGCGTTCTTTTTGCCATCGGTAATGTACGGGCCATAACGTCCATTGAGTACTTTTACGCCGTCGCCAAAATCTGAGATATTTTTCTCGGCTTCAGTTTTGAGCTTGGCATCGTAGAGTTCGAGTGCTCGCTCGAGTGTGATGTCATGAGGGTCTTCTGGTTTGATGCTCACGAACAGCTTGCCAACTTGGATATACGGTCCAAAACGACCGACGTTAGCTTTGATGTCTTGACCGTCTGCGGTCTGTCCAACTACGCGCGGTAGCTGGAATGCCTGCAAGGCTTGCTCGAGCGTGACGGTTTCTATCTTGGCGCCATTTGGCATAGGTGCGAACTGTGGCTTGTTTTCTTTGTCTTCAGTACTGCCTAGCTGCAACATCGGGCCGAAGCGACCAAAGCGTGCGATGATCGGTTTGCCTGTCTTCGGGTCGGTGCCGACATCTTTTGATGCACCGACTGTGCTGCGGTCGATGCCGCCCGATTCAACTATCAAGTTATGAAACGGCTTGTAAAATGCTGCGAGCATAGCATTGCGCGCAAGCTTATCTTCGGCAATTCGGTCGAACTCTTCTTCGACACTCGCAGTAAAATCGTAGTCAACGACTTGCTCAAAATGATCGCCTAAAAAGTCTGCGATGAGCTCACCGCTTGGAGTTGGTACTAATTTACCACGATCTGCACCAGTTTTCTCTTGCGCAACTTCTCGCTCTATATCAGATCCGTCGTAGTTGAGCACTATGAGATCTCGGGGTGTGCCCTCGCCTTCACCTTTGACGACGTAGCCACGCGTCTGCACCGTATCGATGATGGTCGCATACGTGCTTGGTCGGCCAATGCCAAGTTCTTCAAGCTTCTTGACTAGGCTACCTTCTGAGTAACGAGCTGGCGGTCGTGCGAATACTTGCTTGGCGGTCGCTTCGTTCATAGCGAGTGTGTCGCCGCTCGCCATAGCAGGCAGTAGGTCGGCTTCTTTTTTGCTGCCACCGTACACTTTGAGAAACCCATCAAATATAATAACTTCGCCTTTTGCTTCGAATTGTTTGTCGCCGGTAGAAATAGCGATGGTGACGGTTGTCTTTTCGAGCTTTGCGGGTGCCATTTGGCTGGCAAGTGTACGCGTACGAATAAGATTATAGAGTTTTTGGTCGTATTCGTTGCCACTTCCCCGCTCCAGGCGCATGTCGGTTGGGCGGATTGCTTCGTGTGCTTCTTGGGCACTGGCATTTTTGGTCTTAAACTGGCGGACTTGAGAATACTCTGCACCGAATGCCGAGGTAATGTAGTCTTTCGCTGCAGCAATAGCTTGGCCGCTCAAGTTGACACTATCGGTACGCATGTAAGTGATCTTACCCTCTTGATACAGTTTTTGCGCGCTGCTCATAGTAGCCTTGCTGCCGAAGCCAAGCTTGGAGTTGGCGTCTTGTTGGAGTGTACTAGTAGTGAAAGGTGTACCTGGGTTGCGTGTGGAGGGACTTTTGGTTACATTGGTGACGCTAAACGAGGCCCCAGCTAGACTTTCGAGAAATGCGCGGGCCTCATCTTCTGTATCGAAGCGCTGCGGTAGCTCTGCTTTCACCTCTTGACCGTCATGCTCAAAAAGTGCGGTTACTTTAAACTGCGATGAGCCTTCGAATTTTTCAATTTCGCGTTCACGTTCTACTAATAGGCGTACGGCAGGGCTTTGTACGCGACCAGCCGATTTGCCGCCTGGTACTTTTTGCCACACTACGGGGCTCAGTTCAAATCCTACGATGCGATCGAGAATTTGGCGGGCTTGCTGTGCGGCGACCAGGTTCATGTCGATAGTATGAACATCTTTGATCGCTTGTTCTACGGCTGTTTTAGATATTTCATGGTATGTAATACGTTTTGTTGTAAGTGGGTCGAGGCCAAGTACTTCACAGAGGTGCCATGCGATAGCCTCACCCTCACGGTCGGGGTCGGTCGCTAAGTAGACGTGGTCAGCAGCTTTTACGGCGCGCTTGAGCTCGGCAACCACTTTCTTCTTTTCAGGGTCGATTTCGTATTGAGTTTTGAAGCCGTTGTCGACGTCGATAGGAGGGGTGCCGTCTTTGGTTTTCTTCATGATAGAGCGAATATGACCAACGCTCGAAAGCACCTGAAAATCACTCCCGAGATATTTCTCGATAGTTTTTGCTTTTGCTGGGCTCTCTACGATAACTAAATTTTTGGTCATAAGCGTATGCTTCTCTACTGTAACAAAGTAGACGCAAGTTACAATACTACTAGTGACCCATGGTTTTGTAAACCCCGGCAAGCTAAAACGCCTCCAAATCTGGAGGGCGTTGGCCCGATACACGTACGCAGAAGACAATCAGCGTAAAATGTCATTGTGCGCTGTGCGACAGCGTACGTGTATCGGGGTTGAGAGGGGATGGAGGCGAGGATGGTTCAGGCGACGAGAACGTCGTAGTCGAATCCTTCGCAGATGCGATCCATGAACGCAGTGCGTTCCGCTTGGTCGTCGAACTTGTCGACTGTTACGCCGTCTGGCTCGCCGAATGTGCGGAAGAACTCCGTGTCGCTCATTCCTTCCATGATATTCCTATCTCTCGGTTGTTCTCGGCCTTGCGCTTTGAACGTGATTGTACTATAGCACAAAAGCGCTACAAACGCAATAGCCTTTATGCTTAAAATTTACCGTATATTATATGTATCGTAAAACGAATTGAGGGGCGCCCCGGCCTCCAGTGGCTCTATAGTGAGAGCTCTGAAGGCGGGACGCCCCGTGGTGGGTGGATGAGGCGGTCAGCGAAGGCAGAAATTGGCGTTCTCGAGCCTTCCCGCATCTTCGCGCGCGACCACGTAGGTGGACGCGCGCTGTTTGAAGCCAGTTGCGAACGAACTTCCCAGCACGATTGCCCTGACGAGTCCAGATGTGTACTCTCGCTCGACCACGAATGCGCCGGTTTCGGTGTAGCCCTTGAATTTCCAGCGATCCACGTTGGGTGCGCGAACGTCTTGGTTTGCGAGCACCGTCACTACATTGTACTTGCAGCCCAGGGAGTCACCGGCCAGCATCTTCGTGACATCGGTCTCCGGGAGTATCCCCTGCGAGCTGAGTGTCACGTACTGCGTGTCCTCCGGGAGGGAGGCAGTGTCGACGGGTCGCGGTGCTTCTGCTTCCGCCGGTGTCGAGATCGTCCATCCTTCTGGAGGGGCGACTGATACATCCGTGGTCGTCGTGACCGCGGTGGTTGCCGAAACTGTTTCCCCTTCGCTGTTGTTGCATCCTGTTGTAACGGCTATGCACGCCACAAATGACAGAGTCGCAATGACTCTTCCTTTTCTACCCATGCCTACTATTACTATACTAAAAGTTATATCATGTCAAGTATCGCGACATTTCTAGCGTAATGTCCACTGGTTGGCACCGAGCGGTCGTATGACGCCATTTATCTCAAGCATGGTGAGCTCACTCGAAAAAACACTTACTTCTAGTGCACTGGCTCGCTGCAATTCTTCGCCGTCACGGAGACCTTGTGCGAGTAGTTCGATGATCTTGGTTTGCGCCGCGTTGTCCCGAGACGAATCTTGAGTTGTTGCTCTAGTGCACTGGGTAAGATGATTTCTAGGATATCTTCTACTTTTGTCACCGGTGTGGCACCTTGGTGTATGAGCTGGGTGCGCCCCTCACTGATTGGACTGGTGATGTTGTCCGACATGACGAAGGCCTCTTTGCCCTGCTCTAGCGCCCGTGCTGCGGTAGATAGTGTGCCACTACGTGCAGCTGCTTCGTGAATTAGTACGGCGCCAGATAGCCCACTAGTTAGCCTATTTCTTTCAAGGAAACGATATTTGGCTGGGGGGTAAACCGGGCACATATTCGCTGATGATAGCGCCACCTTTACTTAATATATCTATGTCAAGTTGGTGGTGACTATATGGAGTGGAGTGTCGAGAGTCCATTGGCTTGTGCGGCATGAAATATGCCGCCCGCCCCTGGTGCGAATTCCGCGTGAGATAGCGTCCACACAAGCACTAGCCTACTGACGATCATAACCCTCCTGCGTGCCAGCTCATAGGTAGGCATGTGCGTGGCCTCTCGACTGTACTAGTGAGACTTGCGTATGTCTATGATGACGACGATAGCTTGACGTACAGTGGGTAATATTTCTATGTAGTACAACGCTTGTGGTTTTAAGTTTACAGAGGTGGTTATGTTAATAATTTTGTTTTCATCTGGTGAAATCTTATTGATTTTCACGATTTATGTGTGAAAAGTGTTGACATAACGAAATATAAATGCTATATTGAATAACGATTGATTGCTTCAGCGAGGACAATCAAATGAACCTTATACCCCCTATTCTAACTTATGTTAGGTTGTGTGCAATGTGTTCTCTAAGTAATCTACCCTCCGCTTTTTGGACTATATAGCATTGCATGCATACTAACCCCTTTAACTGCCCTTTATTCAAAGGCGGACCTCTTGTTAGTGAGTATGTAAATATTGGCCTTAGGCCAGGCGCCGATCTTACGGAGTTTTGATCGAGACGCTTCACTACTGGGATGCCCGGGTGGGTTGAAGGGTGTGATAGCGCCAGGTGATGCCCACCCTTACCTGGCGCTTTTTTGTTGGCAAAATTTAATACCTCTTGATTGCCAAGAGGTATTTTTACTTTATGATATATGCGTCGATTTTATCGCAAGACTACGCTATAGTAGAGAAGAACTATGCACAACGCTCACCCACTACGAATATTTTGGTTTTCAGGTTTATTAACGCTGCTACTTGCTGCTGTCGTGGGATATTACGACGGCTTGGTTGGATTATGGATCTTTGCAATTCTGGTCGTGCTAGAAGTGACACTCAGCTTCGATAACGCAGTCGTCAACAGTAAAGTGCTCGCGACGATGTCTCGCTTTTGGCAGACTATATTCTTGACGGTAGGTATCTTTGTGGCGGTATTTGTGGTGCGTTTCTTGCTTCCTATTGTTATCGTACAGATTGCCGGTGGACTTGGATTTATGGAGGTCGTCGACCTTGCACTTAACGATGCCGACGCGTATGGTGAAGTGCTGTACGAGGCTGCACCGATGATCGATGCGTTTGGCGGTGCATTCTTGCTCATGGTGGCTCTCAGTTATTTCCTCGACCGAGACAAAGAAGTGCACTGGCTCAAGAAAATTGAACCTACGCTTGCCAAGGCGGGTCAGTTCGACAATATGCGTGTTGCCTTGATGCTTACTCTCGCGGCTGTTCTCTACTTTACTGTTGGCGAGAAGTATCAGGAGGTGGTACTCGTGTCTGCCGTGCTAGGTATCTTGCTGCATCTTGGGCTTGGTCTCCTCGCCTCGTTCTTCGTCAAACATGAACAGCACGATGATGAAGCTCGCAAAAAAGCCGGCAATATCAAGGTCAAGACAGGCATGGCAGCATTCGCTAGTTTTATGTATCTCGAAGTGCTCGATGCATCGTTTAGTTTCGACGGTGTGATTGGCGCGTTTGCTATCACCTCGAGCATTCTACTCATCATCGCTGGACTCGGCGTCGGTGCTATCTGGGTACGATCTATGACTGTGTATCTACTTCGTGCTGGTACGCTGGCGAAATACCGCTACCTTGAACATGGTGCGCACTGGGCTATTCTAGCACTCGGTAGCGTCATGATGGTGAAGATATATGGCGTACATCTACCTGAGTGGCTTATCGGTGGACTCGGCTTGGTATTTGTTGTCACAGCGGTTATCTCGAGTATTATCGAGAAGCGCCATATGGATAGTCGCGGCATTGCTAAAAAAGCCTAAGTATTGTATAGTTTAATTATAGTGAGTCTTCCGACTTGCTTGATGTGTTTACATCCGCGCTCCACTCTGGGGCGCGACTGGCGGAAGGAATGACGTTTATGTCGGAATACGACGATCTGCCGCTCGTGGGTGGCTATGGCTACCGTGGTCCTTCTCACTTGCGTGTGGAAAACTCACCCCCCTTGTCCGATGAGCAGGTCAGCAAAGACAAAAAGCGAGCGAGCATTCTCGTGTTGTTTCTTGTCGCGGCTTTCCGTGGCGACAAGACGCTCGAACGTTTCCATCGCTACTATCCTCATGTGCAGCGGTGGCTCATGGCGGCGGTCGCTGTCTTCGTGATGGCGGTTGTGCTTGGGGTGATTCTGTGGCCTTGAGCGGCCACTAAGAGTTGGGCTAGCGGCTTGGGTGGAGTCGGATTTCCTTCCGCCTCCCCCAACCAATGTTGTTATATGTTATAACGATGTTGGTTGCGGGAGGTTTTTACTGCACGTCGCACACATGCCGCTTAACTCTACTGTGTGGCTGCGGAGTGTGAAATTATGTCGGTTTGCGAGAATTGCAAGCATATCCTCGAGCGTGTCGCTCTCGATCTCTTCTACTATGCCGCATCGTTCGCATATCATGTGATGATGATGAGGCTTAAATGGCTCTGCGAGCTCAGTAAATGGTGTCCAGCCACGAATCGTGGTCGTCGTGATGCCGAGCTTAGCAAAAAGTTCTAATGTGCGGTAGACGCTGGCCCTGTCGATAGCCGGCGTGAGCTTGGCTATTTCTCCGTTTTTGAGTGGAGAATCGGCTTGTGTGAGTGCGTCGAACACAGCGCGTCGGGGCTTTGTGACACTTTGGCCAGATGATTTTAAGATCGATTCGAAGTCTTGGTGCATAAAGCTATTGTACTATATATTGCGAAAGAGTCGCAGTATTATATATTTCTGCGACAGAATTGCATATTCATCGACACCTATTATACTCACGGAAGTACGTAATATAAGGACACACTATGGAACTTCGTGAAAGTAACTTTCAACACAGTCTCGCACATCTACAAATCGGCGATGCTGTCATCACTAATACAGTAGGAGCGGGCCCCCAGCGTTTTGGTGAACGAGCGTGCAACGACTTCTATCGCAACTTGCGCACAGGCTACGGTGAAGTACTTGCTCACTACGCCCTAGTCCACGGTATTGAGGATTTGGCGCATGTGATTGAAGACGAGCAGCATAATGAATTTGATGAAATTGGTAATTTTGGTAAGTTTGCAGGACGAATCGCGCTACGCAAAAGCGGATTGGCGATTGTAGAGAAACAACTGCATCATGAAAAGCCCGATATAAGCGCAGCGCTTCGTGATGCGTTGAAACATTCGGTAAGCACTCTCATAAATCGTACATGATGTGACTATGAGAGTTACGACGCTGCGGTAGTAGTATTGGCGTGTAGTGTATGTGTAGAAAATGCGCGCAGTGCAAGTTTGCTAAGAGTTTGAAATACTGTGTCACTACTAGTAGTTTGGCTGACTAGTGAACTTGCGAGTGAAAATTCGGAACTATCTTCGATACTGATCGATTGCTTGAGTGCAATTAATATCTTATATTGCAAGTCCGATAACTCAATCTCCTGAGTATCTAGATCATCGTTGCTATCTTCAATTTCCATAAGCGCAAGCAACATCTCCGGGCTTGTATTGAGGGTTTTGGCAAGTTCTACTATACTGCGCCGCAATTCTGCGTGCGTTAATGGCTCGCGTTCAGCTAGGTCCGCATAGTTCGATGCTTCTGCGTTAAGCAGCGTATCGATGATATCGAGTGCGTGCTGCGAGACTTCGCCTTCTGTGTCATCTGACAGTGTGTGATCGATGTCGCTCATCATATCTCGCACAGGCTCGTCAAGCGCGTATTGTTCTAGGTTGACTACGTCATCACCAAGTGACTCAAAAAAAGCTTGTTCACGAAGAGTGGCGTACTCCTCGGTTTGCGCGAATTCAGCTAAGGTGTTCTGCATTGCTGGGTCTACGAGCGTAGCATCTGCCACTTGCTCAGTTGCGTCAGGATCAGATAAGGTCTCATCGAATAGATTACCGTACAAAATGTCGTTCAGCTCACTCAAAGGAATTGTAGATTCTGCTAGAGGCTCTTCTATAGGTTCCACCTCAAGATCTTCGAAAGATGTAGCAAGATCCGTAGCATTGTTGTCCGTTAGGTCGCGTGTTGCTTCGGGTAGCGAGAGAGGATTTGAGAGCTCACTGTCGGGCAGTTGAAATGTTGGCAGCTTTTGCTCGAGTTGTGCTATGTCTAATTTTTCTGTCTGATCTGGCGGTTCGGCGACGTGTTCGGAGCTTACGGAAGAGTCGTCGCGCGTAAGTGTTGCTTGTGCGACTTGGGGTGGTGTTTGCTCGCCGTCATCTTTTGCTGTGAGTTCAGCTGGGGGTTTTTGCTGCTCTGGCGCTGGATCGCGCGGTGACTCTTGTGCGACAACCGTGCTGTTTGGTTGTGGTGCATCTTCTTGCAGAGGGGTAGCGGCACGATTGTCGTGTGTCGTGGGTGATTCTTGAGCTTCTGTGATACCCTCCCCTTGGTTGTTGTCTATGCCATAGTGCCCCACCTCGCCATGCGCGGCATGGTCGTGGCTGTGGTCGTGTGTCACCTTCTCGAACAGATCGTCGGCAAACTTGTTCGACTCTTCTTGTGTGTGCTGGCACTCTGCTGAGCACACGTG